>Ga0206841_1009_pt1 | contig 51422 bp, 50 predicted proteins | sample Alteio_BWOrgCont_25_FD_152851 | JGI IMG/M metagenome (GOLD analysis project Ga0206841, IMG submission 152851) | Enriched cells from forest soil in Barre Woods Harvard Forest LTER site, Petersham, Massachusetts, United States -... | ecosystem: Environmental > Terrestrial > Soil > Temperate forest >... | reverse complement strand
TGAATATCTTCAGTTAATGACTGCCAAGGGTGAGGAGTTAATTGTTTTAAGCCTAAAGCGATACGTTTTTTCTCATCATCAAAATCTAGAACAACAACGTTGATTTTTTGATCTAATGCTAAGATTTCGCGTGGATGCTCTATGCGGCCCCAAGATATATCAGTAATGTGTAGTAAACCGTCAACACCACCTAAGTCGATGAATACACCGAAATCTGTAATGTTTTTAACAGTACCTTCCAATACTTGTCCTTTTTCAAGGCGGGCAACAATTTCAGTTTTTTGGTTTTCCAAATCGTCTTCAATCAGCACTTTGTGCGATACCACTACGTTTTTAAACTCGTGGTTGATTTTAACAACTTTGAACTCCATTGTTTTACCAACGTACACATCGTAATCCCTGATAGGTTTAATATCGATTTGTGAACCTGGTAAGAAGGCTTCAACGCCCATAATATCTACAATTAAACCACCTTTAGTTCTGCTCTTAACAAAACCTGTGATGATCTCATCGTTATCTAAAGCTGAATTAATGCGCTCCCATGATTTTTGAGTTTTTGCGCGTTTGCGTGAAAGGACTAACTGACCGTTAGCATCTTCCTGCGATTCAACGAAAACTTCAACTGTGTCACCTACTTTAAGATCAGGTGTATCACGGAATTCAGAAACTGATACTAAACCGTCAGATTTAAATCCTACGTTTAATACCACATCTTTACTGTTAACATTTACAACTGTACCGGTAATAATTTCACCTTTAGTGATAGAGCTGAAAGTTCCATCATAAAGTTTTTCCATTTTTTCACGATCGCTGTCGCTGTAATTGCCAAATTTCTTGTCATCTGCATCCCAATCGAAATCTGCATCGGGTGTAGTTGCAATTTGTGACTTGATGTCTTCGATAGAGATTGAATCAGCCTCTGATTCAATTGTCTCTTTTTCTGCAGTAGCGGTAACTGTTCCCAGTTCAGCCTCTTTTGCTTTTAATTCTTTTTCTGCTTCTTGTTTTTTTGCCATTAATTAATTTTTCTCCTTTTCCCAATTTTCTAATTGGGACTGCAAAGGTACGGATATAATTTAATTACAAAAAAATAAATTAACTGTTAATTGCTGATTTTAAGGGGTTTTTATTGATAAATGAGCTTTTTAAGCAGATATTTAGATGGAGATAAGCTAAATGGTTGATCAGTTGGGGCTTAACTGGCTATTTATCGTGTCGAAAATCTGCATAAAACTATCGTATATATGTTCACGATACTTTACCACAGCATCATTAATAGCAGCTTCATGTTCATCGGTAAATGGGTCTTTCCATACGCGCATGCAGATGCGTTTTAGGGCATAGGCTATTTTAGGTGTTTCGGAGTAGGTATGTAAATAACCATCGCGTTTAAAGCCATCAAAAAAACGGAAGAATTTGCTGCTGTCCTTCAATCCTGCAAAAGTTAAAAACTCCTGAATCACCTCATGATCACATCCGTTTAGATGCACGTAAAAGTCGTGTGCTGTTATTTTATTAGTGGTGATGAGCAGGTTATCCAATATCAACTCCAATGCAATATGACCTAAGAAAAAAGGCTTAACTGGCGAGCCAGCAATAACGGGTGTTAACAGCTTTTTAAGCTCATGAGAATGTGTAAGGAAAAAATCAGATGAATGAAAATAACGATCTACCTCCAGATGTTTATTCCATCCTTTAATAATAGAGTTTACTTTTTCGTTGTGGTAATGGAGCTTTTCGGGATGTAGTACTATTGTTTTATCGGCATTTTTGAGCAGGTCGGGCAGTACTATTCCCAGTATGTGGTAGCAGTTGGTATCGGCGCGGTCAAAGTAAAAATGAGATAAAAAATTCATAATGCTGATAGCTCAATATACGGAAAATAATATTAGCTGAGAGTTAACCACGCCAAAAAAATAGATTTTACACTATTCTGTTATATTTGCAACCGTTTAAAAGGATAGAAAATACACGATGAACTTTGTTGAAGAATTACGCTGGAGAGGCATGCTGCACGATATTATGCCCGGAACCGAAGAACTGTTAAATAAAGGTATGGTTGCCGGTTATATTGGTTTTGACCCAACTGCCGATTCACTTCACGTGGGTAGCCTGGCGCAGATTATGACTATGATTCACTTTCAACGTGCAGGGCATAAGCCATTTGCATTGGTTGGCGGTGCTACCGGTATGGTGGGCGATCCTTCGGGAAAATCAGCAGAGCGTAATTTACTATCTGAAGATGTATTACAGCTAAATTTAGCTGGTATACAAAAACAATTGGAGAAATTCCTGGATTTTAACAGCGGTGCCAACAGTGCCGAGATGGTAAATAACTACGACTGGTTTAAGGAGTTTTCTTTTCTGAATTTTATTCGTGATGTAGGTAAGCATATTACGGTTAACTACATGATGGCTAAGGATTCGGTTAAGAACCGCATCAATGGCGATACGGGTATGTCGTTTACAGAATTTACTTACCAGTTAGTACAGGGCTACGATTTTTACTACCTGTGGAAGAATAAAAACTGCGTATTACAAATGGGTGGAAGCGATCAATGGGGTAATATTGTTACCGGTACTGAGTTGATCCGCCGTAAGGATGCTGGTGAGGCCTATGCCTTGACTACCCAGTTAATCAAAAAATCTGATGGTACTAAATTCGGTAAAACTGAAGGTGGTAATATCTGGCTTGATCCGGCTAAAACATCTCCATACAAGTTCTACCAATTTTGGTTGAATACCAGCGATGCTGATGCCAAGACATACATCAGGATATTTACTTTGTTTGATGAAGAAACCATAAACGCTTTAGAAGGTGAGCAAGATGCTGCTCCGCATCTGCGTACACTACAGAAGGCTTTAGCTAAGGATATTACGATACGGGTACATGGTGAAGCTGAATATGAAAAAGCCATCAAATCATCTGATTTCCTTTTTGGAAATACCGGGATTGAGTTTTTGAATGAGCTGAACAATGATGAGGTAATCGGTATTTTTGAAGGTGTACCTAACTTTACCGTTGCTGCCAGTGAGTTTGAAGGTGGCATAAATGCTACTGAACTATTGGCCGGTAAAACAGCTGTATTCGCTTCAAAAGGCGAAGCTAAAAAAATGATACAAGGTGGTGGTGTAGCTATCAACAAACAAAAAATAGGAACTGCTGAGGATGTATATCAAGCTGATAGCCTGATTAATGGTAAATTCCTGGTAGCGCAAAAAGGAAAGAAGAATTATTTTTTAATTATTGTAGAATAATTTGATCTTACGACAAATTGTATTTATTTTTGGATAAATGTCGTATAAAAAGAAACATATTGAGCCATCTACCGTTAATGAACCTATGAGCATGTACATTACTCAGAGTTCCACTAACCCTTTTTATGGTTTGTTAAGCGGTATAAAGCCTGTAAATCTTTCCAGTGATTTTAACCTCGTACAGCTTACCCGCCAGGGTTTGCCTAAGCGGGTATTGTTGTCATTGGCTAAAAAGATATCATTAACCATCCAGGAGTTGGCCAATATAATGCATATATCAGAGCGTACATTACAGCGTTACGATGATGATGCCATTGTTAGTTCTGAGTACGCTGAGAAAGGTATTGAGCTTGCTCGCCTTTATACACGTGGCGAGGAAGTGTTTGGTTCTAGCGATAAATTTAAGTTATGGATCAGAACCCCAAGTGTGATTTTCAACAATGAGGCTCCTTTATCTCTTTTAGATACCTCTGCCGGTTTTAATATGGTGTTTACTGAGTTAGGCCGTATTGAACATGGTATTTTCGCTTAACTCATGATCCTTTATCGTATTGCCAAATGTATGTATGCGGATGATTTAAGCGGCGCAGGGGCAAGGCTATATGGCGGTAGATGGAATAGTTTAGGAAAACCAATGGTTTACCTGGCTTCGACCAGATCGCTGGCGGTGTTAGAGGTACTGGTGCATCTATCGCCAACTACATTTCCGGGAGATTTTTGTATAGCTGAGATTAAAGTGCCTGATGATAGTATTAAGGAATTACCAATTAAATCACTACCAGCCAACTGGCAGGATATTTTGCCACCCATCGAACTGAAAAAAATAGGGGATGACTTTTTAAAACAACAACAGAGCTTGTTGTTGAAAGTACCCTCGGCTATTGTAGCCGAGGAGTTTAATTATTTGTTGAACCCTTTACACCCGTCTATCTCAAAAGTTAAGCTGATTAAGCAACTTCCTTTTAATTTCGACCAACGGCTGGTTTAATTGGTTTGCTTACAAATCGCTTAACAAATCCAATTTCTTGGCGTTGTATTCTTCCTGCGATATCAAACCATTATCAAATAAAGTTCTTAATTTCTTAAGTTTTTCAGTTAATTCATCAGGTTTTGGTGCTACGGCAACAGGCTCTTCGTGAACTACCGGAGGGGCTGAAACTACAGGTGCCGGTTGTGCTACCGGTTGCTGATAAGGCGCGAATGCTGACGGCGATTCAAACTGCATAGCGCCTGACTCTGCACGTTTCTCTTCCAGATCACGCAGGCGGCGAGCTTCACGCTCTTCTTCCTTACGTTCCTGTGCGTATTGGTATAGTTTACGGGCTTGTACTTTTGGGAGGTAATCAACACCCATCTCGGCACCGTTGGTGGTTTTTACGCTGAATATAGCACCTATTATTTCTTCCTTGGTGAATACATCTACAATATCTTTCCAAACAAAATCAACAAATTTGATAGACAGGCCCAGGTTTGCCGGGGTGAAAAACAAAATGCGTTTGTTGGTTATAGCGATGCAATCAGGCAAAATATTTACTAATGGTTTTTTTTGAACCGCGATGTATAATATTTCTTCGCCGGATGAAAGCAGGTCGTTTAGGCGAGAGTATACTTTCTCTACGGTTTTCGGGTCCTGCTCGTCGTTCAAAAATTTCTCAATCATATGTATGGTTGTTTAATGGGGCAAATTTAATAATATTATGTTATTTACAGGTTAAGTTTTATGCTATCAGCAAATTACAACCGCGTATGTCGGCATTGTCGAACCTGCCAAGTACCTCAAAGCTAGCATCAGCACAAACCCTGCCAAGATCCTGCGTAGCTAAAAAGGAGCACGAGTTGATATTTGCCAGGTCGATAATGTTAATACCGCCAGCTCTGCCATCCTGTATTAAAGTCACCGGATCGTTGGTGTCACGGGTGATGATGCGCATCCAGGGCGGGCAATTGAATATCCCATCGCCTTTGGAGTAAGCCTGCGATAACAGCTCCGTCATCCCATATTCCGAGTGTATGGCATCCACCCCAAAACCTTTAATTAAAATATCGTGCAGTTCCTCGCGGATCATCTCCTTGCGTCTGCCTTTCATGCCCCCTGTTTCCATCACGATCAATTCCGGGAAGTTAATCGCATACAGCTCCACAAAATCCAACAGCGCGAAGGTTACGCCTATCAATAGGGTAGGCTTATTTGCTTGCTGCTGTTTTTTAAGCTGATTATACAATTCCTCATGGTTATACAAGTAAAAGCCACTATCCGGGTTGTTGGATTGCTTGATCAAATCCTCCGCCATATAAATCAACGACGATCCCTCGCGTTCCAAATAGGCGGGGAGGAGTGCCAGTACTGTATAATCCTTAATATCGCCATAAAACAACTCAAACGCCTTGCGGAAACTCTCAACATACCAGCTCACATCCGTAACCGGGTGGCGGCTGGTGATCAGTCCTGTAGTGCCCGAGCTGGTAAAGGTAACCTGTACCGCATCGGTATTACTCACAATCCTATGCGACTTAAAAAACTCGATAGGTAAAAATGGGATCTGCTCCACCTGCTTAACGCTATCCACATCAACTTTCAAGCCCTTAATAAACTCCCGGTATACTGTACAATGTTGCGCCTGGTGGCGGAATACCTGCAATGCGGCATCAGCAAATTGCTCACCGCTACTAATCCCGAATATCTGCTGCTTGCTTATGGTCATACCGCTGCAAATATAACTACGGTAATTATAGTTTTGTGCGATTTTTGAAACAACTGAAGATTTCAGCGGTTTATCCAAGTACATCTATAAACAGAACAACACATCGCTATGAAAACATTAAAATTATTATGCATGCCCCTGCTACTAAGCATATTTATAGTAATGGCATCCGCAACCGACGCGAGTAAAGAGACCGAGCGCATACACGCCGCCACCAACGTGATCAGAGATTTTGGTAAGATGAAGGAAAGCATCCCGCATGACCTGATTGCCGAATACAACGGTATCGTCATCATCCCACACCTGATTAACGCCGGTTTAGGCATTGGCGGATTACGTGGTAAAGGCGTAGCCCTGGTGAAACTGCCTAACGGCAAATGGAGCGACCCCGTATTTGTTACCCTTACAGGCGGCAGTATTGGCTTGCAGATAGGCGTACAATCAACCGATTTGGTGTTGGTTTTCCGTCACAAAGGTGCTTTGGCTAAAGTTAAAAATGGCGACTTCACCCTGGGCGGCGACGTATCTGTTGCAGCTGGCCCCGTTGGTCGCAGCTCATCTGCCAGTACAGATTATAAACTGGAAGCCGAAGTTTACTCCTACTCACGCAGCCGTGGCCTGTTTGCAGGCATCACCCTGCATGGCTCAAACCTGGCTATCGACAAAAAAGCCGACCACAGATTTTACGGTCACGATCTAAGCTCTGCCGATATATTTGAAATCGGCACCAGCACTACCGAAGGTGTAGTAGGCCTTAAAGAAGCTATCAGCCACTTATAGGCATGTTTAGTTTTAAGTTTTAAATCCAACAAAGCCCTGCTGCAAAGCGGGGCTTTTGTGTTTTAGGGCGTTCCCTTCGGTCGGGCTATGCACTCATACTACACGAGGACTTAGCCACGAGGCAGCACTGAGGCTCTTGAGGTGGCTGGTATCCGTTTCTATCCCTAACGCAGCTCGATTTCAAGTGCCACTTCGCAAGTCACAACGTGCGGTTGTCATGCTGAGGCACTCGAAGCATAAGCGCAGGCCTGCCGAATATTTTTATTACCTTCAATTTTAAATGAACCAATACATTGTCTACATACTGCTTTGTAATGATAACTCCTATTATACCGGCATCACCAACAATCTCGAAAGGCGATTACAAGAACACGAAAATGGAACTGATCCTTCATCATATACTTGTAAAAGGCTCCCTGTCAAATTAGTGTTTCACGAGCTATTTTTCGATGTAAACCAAGCCATCGCTTTCGAAAAACAGATTAAAGGTTGGAAAAGATCAAAGAAAGAAACCGTCATCAATGGCAATTGGCATTTACTTCCTGAATTATCCCTCAGGAAAAAATAGCATCCGTTTTGGCCTTTACGCTTATGCTTCGAGTGCCTCAGCATGACAGCGCATAGCTATGCGTCCGCTACTGGTAAGGACATTTGTGGACAGATGGACAAGGTTTTGCTATTATTTTTTATTTTTAATGAAAAACTGATGATTAATGAGGTCATAAATATCATTCAAACCCAATCATTACAAGCAGAAGGCTTGTAAATTCGCACCGTAGAGCTAAAAAAAGATTTTAAATAAATTAAGATAAGATATATCTACGTATCTTGGAATCAGAATAAATTAAATCTTTCACTTCTAACAAAAAAATGTTTGCAATTACACCCACAGATAATAAATGGGTCACCGTCTTAAAAGATCATCAACTAAATTCTTTTGTTAATTTTTGGACACCCACTCTTTGGAATATTAAGAATCCGAGAAAAGGTGACCGTTGGTATTTTTTATTAAAATCTCCAATTAGAAAAATTGGCGGCTATGGAGAAATTGTTGAGTATAAAAACATGACTCCTATAAAAGCGTGGAAAGAATATGGAATTAGAAATGGATGCGAAACTCTAGATGAGCTAAAAACAAAAATAGATTTATATTTCAAAAGAAATAGTAAAAAGTACAAAGGGCAGAAAATTGATGTAAACAAGCACAAGATAGGTTGTCTTATATTAAAAAACTGCGAATTTTGGGATGAACCGTACTATATAAAGACAGAGAATTTTGGAATAATTATAGCTAAACAGGTAGAAAAGCATAAGGTATTTAATCAAATAGATCCTTTTAACTTTGAGCATAATAATGCTGGATTTGAACCTTTAAATAAGTCAAGAGAAGAAAATAAGGCTTCTGTTAATCAAAGACGCGGACAAGGTAAATTTAAAGGAGATATTCTTAAGGCTTATAATAATAAGTGTTGTGTTTCAGGTGAAACCTGTCAGGAATTATTAGATGCCGCACATTTGCAAGAATATTTAAACGAAGATTCTAATCATATACAAAACGGCATATTATTAAGAGTCGATTTACATAGATTATACGATAATGGGCTACTTTATATAGATAACAATTATAAAATTCGTATAAGTCCAAAAATAACATCTCGGATTTATAGGAAATATCATAATAAACCAATTCTATTACCAGAAGATGAAAATGACCATCCTTCAATAGCAGCTTTAGAGCTAAAACTCAAAAATTTTAGAAAATAAATTACCCCTATGCTGCCGCAAGCGTCCCGCTTATGAGTTCGCTATGTATAGCTACGAGTTTGCTTCGTCGTACCTTACAGCAATGACATGAAAAAAAATCGCGCAAAGGCCCGATGGAAAACCGGGTCGGGAGCTGGCTTTGTGGGCAGAAGGTTTTTTCCGTCTTGAATTTTTGCTACTTTGGTTTCAAGAGAAAAGTAGTAGCCCCCGCGGCAATGAGCGGGCGAGAATACTTCATCTAACGGAAATACTTCCAGAACCCACCGCACACACTTCGACTACGCTCAGTGTGACAGCACCCCACGATGTAGAGGTTTCTCTGTAAGTAGGGGATTGCCACACTCCGTTCGCAATGACGGTTGGTGGGGAGTCCCGATGCAATACTTCGAACATTATCAATTATTATCATTAACCAATAAAGTTAATAAAGCAGCAATCACCATCAACCCACCCCCAACTTCTACAGCTAATAGGCGGTCGTTATTTAGTAAATGCGACATTATCCAGCCAAAAAACAGCGAAGCTAAAATTTCGGGCAACACAATAAAGAAATTGAATATGCCCATGTAAATGCCTATCTTGTTTTCAGGTAAACAGCCACCAAGCATCGCGTACGGCATTGATAATATACTTGCCCACGCAATACCTACACCGGTCATCGACAGGTAAAGCATATTGGGTTGATGAACAAAACCTACCGATATTAAGCCGATTGCCCCGGCAATTAAACACAGCATATGGGTGTACTTTCGCCCCAGTTTTGATGCGATGTACGGGAGGAAGCACAACGCAAAAATAAAAGCAACTACATTGTAAAAGGATAAGGTAAGCCCTGCAAATTCTATCCCTTTAGTATATAATTCATCTTTTTCGCTCAGGGCACCAAATACATTACGGGCAACGGCCGGGGAATAATAAAACCACATCAGGAACAAGCCTGGCCACGTAAAAAATTGCACCAATGCTAATTGCTGCATTCGCTTGGGCATGGTTATAATGGAATGAACTATCTCTTTAGCCCCGGCACCAAAGCCTTTCCTTTCTTCTTTGGTTTTTTGTCGCTCGGTTAAATCAGCCGGAGGGTATTCGTTGGTCGTGATTATAGTGTAAAGTACTGCTGAAATAAACGCGAACGCGCCGATGTAAAACGAATACCTAACCGTTGCTGGTATTGTACCGGCAACCAATTGGTTATGCACATTAAACCAATGTGCCATCATCCACGGCAATGCCGATGCCACAATTGAACCTAGTGCTATAAAAACACTTTGTGTAGCAAAACCCCTTGTACGTTGTTCATCGGGTAGCTTATCGGTAACAAAGGCACGGAAAGGCTCCATGCTCACATTGATAGAAGTATCCATTATCCACAACAATCCGGCGGCCATCCAAAGTGTGGAAGATTGTGGCATTAAGATTAAAGCAATTGTGCTTAAAATAGCTCCGATTAAAAAGTAGGGGCGTCTGCGACCTAAAATGGGGTGCCATGTATGGTCGCTCATGTAACCGACGATAGGCTGTACCAGTAAACCGGTTAGGGGAGCGGCCAGGAAAAGCATAGGTATTTTATCAGGCTTGGCACCCAGGTATTCATAAATGGCGCCCATGTTGGCCATTTGCAGGGCCCAGCCAAATTGTATACCTAAAAAGCCGAAGCTCATGTTCCATATCTGCCAGAAGGATAATCTAGGCTTGGGAACGTTTCCGATTTTTGACATAATTTAATTTATTGGTTCAATAGTTTATTAATTGGTTGTCGTCATCTGAACTCGAATTTCTGGAATTAATGAATTTGTAGAATGTTAGATATATTTAATTCTTCTCTATTAAATATTCTGGCCATTCCTAAATTCAATAAATTCAGGTTCAGACAATTTTTTGTTCAGACAATTTCCAGCAGTAATCCGCTTGTTGCCGGAAGCGTTAAGTTTACGCCGTCTAATATATTATTTACTTTATAATTTGTTGTACTTAGCAGATCATTAAATTGTACCGCGCCACTAACTTTTATTATTTGCAGCAGATCATCAGGTAGTTTTACCGTAATATTTTGTTCAGATCGGTTAAAATTAGCAACCACTAACACCCGCTGACTATCGGTATAACGCAGGTAAATGTATAAACGTGTATTGAAGCCAGGTTGGTTTTGGTTAGCTACCATTAATTCGTAAAACTTGCCGATGCGGAGGGCTTCGCTGCTGCGGGTTACGTTTAATAATTTGGTATAAAAGGCGTGAAGGTTTTTTTGATCTTCGGATAACTGGCCACCATCATAATTGCCATTGTTCAGCCACTTCTGATGCTCCGGTACGCCGCAATAATCGAATATACTGGTACGGGTATCGCTACTAAAGCCCATGGAATGCCCGGCAGGCTCCCCAACTTCCTGACCGGAATAGATCATCACCGGGCCAACGTTTAAAGTCGCCGTAACAATCATACCGGGTACAGCCAGCCACGGGTTACCAGCGAAAACTGGATTTGCTATGCGCTCCTCATCATGATTCTCTAAAAAGCGAAGCATGTTGGCATCCATATTAACGCATTGATGGTTCCATACGCTGTTAATATCCCACGTAGTGGCATTATTTTCGTTGCGGATGAGCCTTTTTAAACCATCGTACAAACCAACCTTATCGTACAAATAATCAAACTTACCATCAAAAATATGGTGTCGGTATTGCTCAACCTGATAAGTCTCGCCCATAAAGATAAGATCGGGGTAAGTTGTTTTTAATTTAGGTATCAACCATGCCCAAAACTCAACCGGCACCATATCGATCATATCGCAACGGAAACCATCTACACCTTTCTGCGACCAGTAAGTCAGGATGTCAAATAACTTATTCCATAAGGGTGGTACCGGGTCGAAATAGGTTTTTTGATTATTGAGGTAATCAATCCCATAATTAAGCTTTACGGTTTCGAACCAATCATTTATAGACGGCGATGCGCTGAACACATCATTACCGGTTGCTTTGGCTGGGTTCTCATCAAATTTACCATCCTTTAATGGACTCTGAAATTCATCACCACCGGGATTATAACCTTGCGGTACCTGGAATGCCTGCCCGTTTATATAGTAGAAATCATTTTTTTGGTCGAAGGATTTGGTGGTATCATCATCCTCGCCAATATCTTTAACACCTGTCGGTTTACTATCCGAAGCATAAGTGCGCGATACATGGTTAGGTATAAAATCTATAATAACCTTTAAACCGGCATCGTGCGTACGCTTAACCATGGCTTCAAATTCGGCCATGCGGTTACTTACGTCAACAGCCAGATCGGGGTCTACATCATAATAATCCTTCACCGCGTAAGGCGAACCTGCCCGGCCCTTCACCACATCCGGATCATCTGTTTTGATGCCGAACTTAGAATAATCCGTCATGGTAGCATGTTCGATTATCCCTGTATAAAAGATATGGGTAATGCCTAAGGATTTGATACCGGCTAAGGCTTTATCGGTAATATCATTAAACTTACCACAGCCGTTTTCTTCGATGGAACCATAGTATTTATTAGTTGTATTGGTATTGCCAAATAAACGTGGCAATAGCTGATATATGATGAGTTTGTTATCCGGAAGAGCCATTCAATTGGTTTTAAATTCCCCTTTTGAGAGGGGGCGTGTCAGCCTGTGTAATGGCAGGGGTGTGTCTCTACAACTTACATACCCCAACCAAAAACTGTTTAATGCTTTTTTTATATCGATACCTCGCTATTAGCTTTTACCGGTGATTGCTTATCGTCAACCAAAATAGTGGCCTCAATATCCGAAAGATTTTTAACCAATACGCCTTCCTTGCTCACTTTAATATTGAGCAATGCACCCTGGAACCCAATATTAAATGAGAACGATTGCCATTTGCCCGGCAAAAACGGCCTGAACGATAGCTTGCCATCGCGCACACGCATACCGGCGAAGCCTTCTACAACCGTCATCCAGGTGCCTGCCATGGAGGTGATATGGCAGCCGTCTTCCGTGTCGTTGTTATAATCGTCCAGATCCAAACGGGCCGTACGCAGGTAAAATTCATAAGCCCTTGCCTCATCGCCCAGCTTAGCGGCTATAATAGCGTGCAGGCATGGTGATAACGACGATTCATGCACCGTCCTCGGCTCATAAAAATCATAGTTCCTGCGAATGGTTTCAATATCATATTGATCCTCGAAGAAATAAATTCCCTGTAAAACATCGGCCTGTTTAATAAAGCAGGAACGTAATATCCTGTCCCAGCTCCATTTTTGGTTCAGCGGGCGATCAGATGCAGGCAGATCTTTAACTAAAATCTGTTCCTTATCCAAATAACCATCCTGCTGCATAAATACCCGGTGCTTTTCATCATACGGGAAATACATATTCTCAATAATGTGGATGAACTTGCCTATTTCGTCCTGCTCGTTAAAGTTAAGTTTAGTGACTAATACTTTGTATTTAGCTTCATCTAAACCTTTAACCTTTTCAATAACCTCTGTGGTATATTGCATGCACCAGCAAGCCAAAGTATTGGTATACCAGTTGTTATTTACGTTATTCTCGTATTCGTTAGGGCCGGTAATGCCCAGCATTACATACTGCTGCTTAGCCTCCGACCAGCTAACCCGTTGCGACCAAAACCTAGCTATGCCGATTAATACTTCCAGTCCGTAATCCACCAAATAACTTTCATCAGCGGTATAGCGCACATAATTAAATATCGCATAAGCCATAGCGCCGTTGCGGTGCAGCTCTTCAAAGGTAATTTCCCATTCGTTATGGCATTCTAAACCGTTGATGCTTACCATCGGATACAGCGCAGCGCCGTTCCCGAAACCCAGCATAGCGGCATTTTCATAAGCTTGCGGAAGCTGTTTGTATCGATACAATAACAAGTTCTTAGTCACCTGTTGCTCTGCAGTCGATAGGTAGAAAGGGACACAATAAGCCTCAGTATCCCAATAAGTAACACCGCCGTATTTTTCGCCGGTAAAGCCTTTTGGGCCGATGTTCAAACGATCATCCTGACCGGTATAGGTCTGGTTCAGTTGGAAAATATTAAACCTGATACCCTGCTGCGCTGATGCATCACCCTCAATAATAATATCGTTATGTTTCCACTTTTCGGCCCAGGCATTTGCTTGTTCGCTTAACATGGTATCAAAACCTTTTTTGCTTACGCGATCTAAAGTTTCCTTTAGCTTATCCTCCAATTGCTCAACCGGGTGGTTTTGTGAAGACAGGTTAGCGGCGTATTTAAATATGGTGATTGCCTGACCCTGCTGCGCCTGCAATTCAATCTTAGCGCCTGCATATTTTTCTTTTTCTATATATTCTGCGGATGCGGTTACTGTTGAGCCATTTTGGGTGATGGTGTAAAACATACCCGTAACCACATCAAAACCTGTCTTTTTGGTGCGAAGATGAACCAAGCAGCCGTTAGTAAAGGATTCTTTGCCAATCTCATCCCAAAATTTTTCATCATAGTTGGCGTCCTGGTTTACTACGTCGCCATCAATAAAAGGAGTTAGGGTGATGTTGCCGTTGAAATTTTTTGGGGTGATGGTATATTTAATAACCCCTGCCTCATCATCAACCATGCTGCAAAAGCGGATAGACTCTACCTCAACTTCTTTCCCCGCACTATTTTTAGCGGTGAAATTACGTTTCAAATACCCTTCCTGCATGTTCAACTCACGACGGAAATTGCTGATCTCACATTTCGCCAAATCGAGCTGAATGCCGTCAATCACCACATCAATGCCTATCCAGTTGGCGGCATTAATAACTTTGGAGAAATATTCCGGGTAACCGTTTTTCCACCAGCCTACACGGGTTTTATCATTATAATAAACGCCCGCCACGTAGTTGCCTTGCAAGCTTTCGCCGCTATATGCTTCCTCAAAGTTAGCGCGCTGCCCCATCCGGCCATTACCCAGGCTAAATATACTTTCGGATACCTTATTATGATGAGGATCAAAGCCCTCCTCAATAATCTTCCACTCGTCTATTTTAATGTAATCTTTCATAAGCCCCTTTTTCTTTGTGTCATTTCGACGAGGTACGAGGAGAAATCTTCTGCGGTAATGCATGGCCGCTTTGCCTGTTGTAGAAGATCTCTCACTCCGTTCGAGATGACAATCGTTTTTACAATTCTTTCAACTTCTCCAAACTCATCTTATCCAGCCCGCTGACTACCAAATTAGCCTCGCCCAAAACATCCGGTGAACCTATGCCAACGGCTTTCATACCGCCTGCAATGGCTGCTTCAACGCCTGCAATGGCATCTTCAAATACCACACATTCAGCTGGCGAAACGCCAACGGCTTCAGCACCTTTTAAAAATACTTCCGGGTCGGGTTTGGCTTTGGTAACCTTGTTGCCATCAATTACGGCATCAAACAAATCAACAATATCCACCTTCTCCAATATCATCGTCGAGTTTTTACTGGCCGACCCCAATGCCGTCTTTAATCCCGCTGCGCGGCAAGTCAATAAAAACTCCTTTGCGCCGGGTAATATTTCGGCGGGTGTCATGTGACTGATCATTTCCACATACCACGTATTTTTAAGTGTAGCCAACTCCTCCTGTTCGGCAGGCGATTTACTGATGCCACCCCATTGCAATATCAATTCCAAACTGCGTGTACGACTAACACCCTTAAGTTTCTCGTTTTGTTCTTCAGTAAAATCAAAACCAAGCTGGTTGGCTAAGCGTTTCCAGGCTTTGTAATGGTAAACCGCGGTGTCAACAATTACACCATCTAAATCAAATATGCAAGCTTTTATAGTAGTCATTATCAATATGTACAATTGACACTAAGGTATGGTTTTTTAATAACCCGTCTAAGATAATTTACAAATATTGATTCGGTGGGATTGTTCAACGGTTAGATTGGGTTGGGAGCGGGGTGTGAGGTGCCGGAGCGGAGGAAGTTAGTGTAATCTCTAAAACTTTACCGTTATTGCGAGAAACGAAGCAATCTCTACACTGTACAGAGCAAACAAGCAAATCAATATTCCCTCTTTACGCCGCAGGCGAAGAGAGGGTGGTCGAGCGCAGCAAGACCGGGTGAGTCACCGAAGCGCGCAAAGATTTTTGGGCGTTGCCTCCGGCCCGGCCTTTCCGCTCATACTGCACAGGCCTTAACCACGAAGGCCGGTATCCGCTGCAATCCCTAACGCGGAAAATAAAGAAGTCTCTAATTTGCAATTATTTGAAATTTTCCCTAAGATTTATCTCAATCTTATTTATTAATTCGGGCAAGGTTTTTTTGAAAATCTCAAAAATTGCTTCAAGACGTTCAGGTAGATCATTAGTAGTTGGAAATCTTTCTTGTATGATTGTAAGCCTTAAATCAAGATCAATTTTAGAAAGATTTTTCATTATTTCATCAATAGTGATTACATCGTCAGGATCTATGAATAACTTCACTGTCATAGAGTTATACTCGAACTTAATAAATCTTTTTGCAATATTTTCTCCCAGTTTTTTAAGGATCTCTTCTTCTCTACCCCTAAATTGTAATTGAAAATGTAGCCGTAGTAAGGCTACTCTTAGCTTTTGATAACTTTTATAGTAGTTTTTAATTTCCAGTATTTTATTTTCATGTAACCTTGAAAAGCGAATTTCCTTTTTTTTATTGTATGACTCAACTATCGTTTTGAGAACAAATCCAATAGAACCAATTATTACAGTTAATTGTGCCCAATAATCAGTTATAAATTTCATTATCGATAATATTAAATTTAAAGATAGATAATTTACTTCATCTTAATAACCAACTTATATTATAAGGCAATTTCTAATTCCCTACCATGTCATTGCAAGCGAAGCGCGGCAATCTCGTAGTATATAAAGCGAAAATGTACGACTGCGAGATTGCCACGTCGTTCCTCCTCACAGCAATGACGTTCACTGAGACTGTTTCTTCAACATTAGCCAAAAGCACAACCCCACCGTTAATCGCAAAAACCGGCATCGTCTGGTTCGGCAACCACACCAGAAGTAATAGCACTAACATTCAAAGAAGCAGGCGCAGCCGGGAGTTTTCTTTTGGTTACTTTTCTTTTGCGGAAAAAGAAAAGTGACGCTTAGCGCAGCGATACCACAGGTAAGTATACATCAAGCAAATAAAACTCTCCATTAACACACACTACAGAATAACGTAACAATTTGATAATCTGATTTTTTCGTAGAATAAGCATGATATCGATTTCTTTGATTAATAAACTAATTAATCACTATTGCTCACCCAAAAAATCAAATTATGCTCCATGTATTAAGTGCAATCACCCTGCCATTAATTGGCGAGGTTAATTTAAGCACGTCGCTGCTGATTGTTTTTGCTATTTGTTTACTGGCGGTTGTCGGCTTTGAGTTTGTTAACGGTTTTCACGATACGGCTAATGCTGTTGCTACGGTTATCTACACCAAAGCATTAAAACCGGTTTATGCTATTCCGTGGTCAGGCACCTTCAATTTCCTTGGTGTATTTTTAGGCGGTGTAGCTGTAGCCATGGGCATTTTAAAGCTATTACCTTTGGATGAACTGATGAAGCTGCCCGTGAGCGTAGGCGCCTGCATGGTGCTGGCCGTATTATTGGCCTCCATCGTATGGAACTTAGGTACATGGTATTTAGGTATACCCTGCTCCAGTTCGCACACCTTAATTGGTGCCATGATTGGCGCTAGTATAGCTTTTACCTGGTACTACGGTGGTACAGGTGTAAACTGGGATAAGGCAAAAGAAATTGGTTTATCACTGATCTTATCGCCACTAATTGGTTTTGGTGCCGCGGCAGGGTTGATGTACCTGTTGATCCACGTGATCAAATGGAAAGCCCTGTTCCATATCCCGGAAAACGAAAATGATACCCCGCCCATATTGATCCGTTTATTGCTGATCACTACCTGTACACTGGTAAGTTTCTTCCACGGCAGTAACGACGGACAAAAGGGTGTTGGTTTATTAATGCTGATACTGATCGCCTTTCTACCGGCAAAATTCGCAGTAAATCATGAAGCATCAAGCGATAAAACGCTGGCCTCGTTAAACAGAACTGAGCTGGTGCTGAGCCATGTTACAGCAACGGATGCAGCAGGTAAAACCTTAATATTAAGCGCTGATTCTGCAATAGATAAAACTAAGGCGGCATTAGCAAGCAGCAACCCGGCAGATAAAACCTATAAATTCCGCAAGCAGATAAAAAGCGCAGGTAAAGATGTAACTGCAATATTAGCGGCACAGGATATTAAACTGGTAAACCAGGATAGGGCAACGCTTACAGAAACCTCAAAAGACCTTACCAACCTTACCGACTTCGCGCCGATATGGGTAATTGCAACTATATCAATATCTTTAGGTATTGGTACTATGGTTGGCTGGAAACGTATTGTAGTAACAATAGGAGAAAAAATAGGCAACCAGCATTTGAATTATGCGCAGGGTGCAAGTTCGGAGCTGGTAGCTGCCGCAACTATAGGCCTAAGCAGCAGCTTTGGTTTACCGGTGAGTACCACGCACGTACTATCAAGTGGTATTGCCGGGTCGATGCTGGCATCAGGCGGGGCAGGTAACCTGAACAGTAAAACGTTAAAAAACATAGCTTTGGCATGGGTATTAACTTTGCCGGTTGCTATAATTTTAGCATTTTTATTATTCCTGTTCTTCCACTTATTTATTTAATGCTTTAAAGCAATTCACTTAAAAATATTGAAAAAATGAAACAAATACTTGTTGCTACAGATTTTTCAAACAGCGCGGCCAATGCCATGGAATATGCTATGCACTTAGCTAAAATATTGAACATGGAAGTATGCGCCATACACGCCATTGGCCCCACCGAAGGCATTAACAATAATACCTATAACGCTATTTTTATTGATGATTACTACAACAATAAACGCCAGGCGCTAAAGGATTGGGTAGCCAAATTTACCGATCAGGATGAGTTTAAGGATATTGAAGTAAATACCGTATGTGGTGTAGGCTTCCTGAAAAATGTAATAGGTAAATATATTGAGGAGCACCACGTTGAGTTGCTGGTAATGGGTATGACCGGTTCTACTAACCTTTCAGGTATTGTGGGTAGTAACGTAAGTACCATTGTTTCGGCAGTAAAAATACCAACGCTTATCATCCCGCTGGAAAGCAAATTTTCGGGCGTGCCGGTTATTACACTGGCTACTGATTACGAAACCAGGTTATCCGCCGATGATGTAAATGCTTTGAATGAGATGGTTGAAGCCTTCGGATCGAAAAATATGAAGGTATTGTACGTTGCCGAAAGAAAAGATTCTAAATACATTGAGGCCGGCGAAAGCAAACTGCAGGACCTGATTAAAAATGCCGAACTGGATTTTAACTATATAACTGATAGCCGCCCCTTAAATGGTATTATGCAATTTGTTGAGGAACATGATACCGATATTTTATGCCTGGTGAAACATCACCACAACATAGTTTACCGCCTGTTTAACCGCAGCACCGTAAATCAGATCATGAACAAAACGGTGAAAGCCATATTGGTACTGCACGAATAACCACAACCTAAGTTTTATACAATTTCACAAACCATAAAGCCGCCAAAAGCGGCTTTATGTATTTAAAAACCTTGCGTTTCACCTCTTTACGCCATCGGCGTAGAGAGGTCGACCAGCGCAGCGTAGTCGGGTGAGTAAACGAAGCGCGAAAGAGCAACCATATTTCCCCACCCTCCTTGCGCGGCAGGCTAAGGAAGGGTAGACGGGCGCAGCAAAGTCGGGGAGGGTAAACGAAGCGTAGAAAAGCAAATTAGCAAAGGCGCTTTGTCATTCTGAGCATAGCGAAGAATCTGTAAAGTAATTTGCACCTGTACAGATACTTCGAACCTCAGCATGACAAATCATTTTTATAAAAAACTCATTAAGGAAGAAGCAAATCTCATCTTCCGAACACCTATAGTGTTTTACCACATCACCCGACAATTACTACTCATCAATACTCAAGTGTATTTGGCACAATTATAGACTTATTATTAAAATAGATAATTTGTATATTGCGTATAACTTATATGCTAAAACGTGTTTATTGTAGCTAATTGATTTAAATGGAAGAAAAAATACTTAATACAGATTTGTTAATCAATAGGTTAGTTGAAGAGGATGAACCATTTCATCACGTAAATAATCCTGCTGCCGATATAAAGCCTGTTATAAAAAAATACCTTGGCATACCCAATAATGCCGAAAAAACGGGGAATAAAATCTACTTTAGTGATGGCGATGCAAAAGTTGAAGTAACCGTTGTTACCGATGAAATCATTCGGATTCGCTTGGCGCCACATGGCGTTTTTTTAGAAGAATTCTCCTACGCGGTTCCCAAATTAGAGCATCAGGCACCTGAATTTGAACTGTTAGAAACTGAATTTGAATTTTTAGTTTCAACACGTGTGGTAAACTGCCACATCCGCAAAAAAGATTTCTTTATTTCTTTCTCTGATAAAAATAATCACGTAACCAGTACCGATGCTGTACCAATGCACTGGGAAGAAAACGTAAAATTTGGTGGTTACTATGTATTCTGCACCAAAACCTGCCAAACAGAAGAAAGCTTTTTCGGCTTAGGCGATAAACCAACCGAGTTTAACCTGCGCGGTAAACGCTTAAAAAACTGGAACACCGATGCCTACTCATTCGCCTGGAATCAGGATCCGCTGTACCGCAGCATCCCGTTCTATATTAGCTTGAATGAGGATATAGCACACGGTATTTTCTTTGATAATACATTCAAAGCACAGTTTGATTTTGGTGCCGAGGATAAAACCAAAACCAGTTTTTGGGCTGATGGCGGAGAGTTGCAATACTATTATATCCACGGTCCGCATATGATGGATGTGGTAAAAAGCTACCACCTGTTAACCGGTACACACCCAATGCCGCCCATGTGGGCATTAGGCTACCACCAATGCCGGTGGAGTTATTATCCCGAGGCTAAGGTTAAAAAGATCACGAACGGCTTCCGCGAAAATAAAATTCCATGCGATGGTATCTATTTAGATATTGACTATATGGATGGTTACAGGTGCTTTACCTGGAACAACAAATACTTCCCTAACCCTAAAAAAATGATAGCCGAATTAGCGGCTGATGGGTTTAAAACCGTTGTAATTATTGACCCCGGTATCCGTGTGGATGATAATTACGAGGTATTTAAAGAGGGTAAAAAGAACCATTATTTCTGTCGCCGCAGCGATGACTATTTTATGGAGGGCCATGTATGGCCGGGGCGTTGCCAGTTTCCTGATTTTACCAACCCCGAGGTACGTACCTGGTGGGGCGGTTTGTTTGATGAACTGGTGAAAATGGGCGTTGCCGGAGTTTGGAATGATATGAATGAGCCTGCCGTTTTCGGCGCAGGCACTTTCCCGGATGATGTGCGCCATCAATACGATGGGCATCGCGGGTCGCACCGCAAGGCTCATAATATTTACGGTATGCAAATGGTACGTGCCACCTATGAGGGCTTACGCACCATCATGAAAAATAAACGCCCTTTCACCATTACCAGGGCCGGTTACTCCGGCGTGCAACGCTTTTCATCCGTGTGGACGGGTGATAACGTAGCCAGTTGGGAACATTTAAAATTAGGTAATATCCAATGCCAGCGCTTATCCATCTCCGGTATCTCTTTCTGCGGAACAGATATCGGCGGCTTTAGCGGCGAACCCGATGGCGAACTATTTACCCGCTGGATCCAGATGGGAACATTCTCTCCATTCATGCGTGCGCACTCTGCCGGCGATACCAAGGAGCGTGAACCATGGAGCTTCGGTGAGCCATATACCGCGATAAACCGCAAGTTTATTGAGCTGCGTTACAGGCTGATCCCGTATCTATACTCTACCTTCTGGGAGCATCACCGTTATGGCTTCCCTATATTAAGACCGATAGTAATGCAGGAGCAGGATGTGTTGTTGAACCATTTCCGCCAGGATGAGTTTACTTATGGTGATAAGATTTTGATTTGCCCGGTATTAGAGCCCGGTCAAACCGACCGTAATGTGTACTTGCCAAAAGGCAGGTGGTATAATTTCTGGACAAATGAATGTGTGGACGGTGGACAGGAGGTAAACGTACTAACCCCGCTGGAAACTATCCCTATTTTTGTAAAGGCGGGTTCAGTTATCCCGGAATACCCGGTAATGCAATACGTAGGCGAAAAGGAAATAACCGAAGTAAAACTGAATATCTATTACAGCGATTATGAGGTAAACTCGTTCCTGTTTGAAGATTACGGCGAAACCTTCGCTTACGAACAGGATATTTATCTGGAGAAAAAGTTTGTTGTAAGCGGCGACGAAAAGAAAATGATGATTGAACAAAGTATGGAAGGCTTATATACCCCACGCTACGACGGCTATCACTTCAACATTGCAGGCCTGCCATTCAAGCCCTACAAAATTGTAGCCGATGGCAAAGAAATAACCGAATACTCCATCGACAAAAACAAAAACCTCGAGTTTAATTTCAGCAAAAACTTTAAACATATCGAAATACTAAAAGGATAATATGCCAGTTCCCCTCCCTGGAGGGGGCGCGTTGGAAAAGAGCGCAAAGGCAGGGGTGGGTTTCATCGCCAAACAAAGCGATGCCATCCGCCCCCCAATAAAAATAATAGCACAGAAAGCCAGTTCTTCTCTCGACAGAGGGCGCGTTAGGAAAGAGCGATAGCAGGGGTGTGTTTCTCCGCCAAAAAGAAACAAAAAAGAAATATCAGTGCAGAAAGGGTGTGTTTTTTAAATAAATAACACACCCTTTTAATTTTATTGTTAATACCAATTAAACCAAAGTATATACATTGCAGCATAATTGCTTGTAAAGGCAATTATTAATAAATTGTGTTGCAAAAGCATTAATAGCAATTGAGCATGGTATATTTAAGGTAAAATTTTACTTAAACTAAGCCGCAAGGCAAACCTAATATGGCCAAAAAGAAAGTTGAACCATCAAGCGAAGAAGTAGTAAAAAAAGTAACGACTAAAAAAACTGCTGTCGCTAAAACCAAAACCACAACCGAAAAACCTGTAAAAAAGGCATCTGCAAAAAAAGTAACTACCCCCGAAGCTGTTGAACCCACACCATTAGAGCGGGTTGAGCCATACAGCCGTTTTACTGAATTTGATGTTAGCCTGTTTCAATCGGGCAAGCACTACAAGCTTTACGAAAAATTTGGCTCACACGTGGTTGAGCATAAAGGCGTTGTGGGGACATACTTCGCTGTTTGGGCACCCAATGCGCAATATGTGGCGGTTACGGGCAACTTTAATTATTGGGACAGGGGCACACACAAACTAAACCCACGCTGGGATTCTTCGGGCATTTGGGAAGGTTTTATTCCTCATATTGGTGTTGGCGAGGTATATAAATATTTCATAAAATCATCCACCGGCGAAGAATTAGAGAAAAGCGATCCATTTGCACTACGCTGGGAACTACCGCCAAGCACGGCATCCATAGTAGTTGATACCTTTTACGAATGGAAAGATCAGGACTGGATGGCTACCCGTTACCAGCACAATGCTTTAGATAAACCATATTCTGTTTACGAAATGCACGTAGGCTCATGGGCGCGTAACCCCGAGAGCCCCGATGAATTTTTGACCTATCGCGAATTGGCGGAAAAGTTAGTGCCATACATCACCGAAATGGGCTTTACCCATGTAGAGTTTATGCCAATAATGGAGCACCCGTACTATCCAAGCTGGGGCTACCAGATCAGCGGTTTCTACGCGGCGTCTTGTCGATATGGCTCTCCGCAGGACCTGATGTTTTTGGTTGAGGAACTGCATAAAGCAGGCATCGGTGTAATACTGGACTGGGTACCTTCACACTTCCCCGGCGATGCGCATGCGCTGTACAACTTTGATGGGACGCATCTATACGAGCATGCCGATATGCGTAAAGGCTTCCACCCGGATTGGAAATCCTACATATTCAATTACGGCCGTAACGAGGTCCGCGCGTTCTTAATCAGTAACGCCTTGTTTTGTCTCGATCGTTACCATGTGGATGGCTTGCGTGTGGATGCCGTAGCATCTATGCTGTATCTCGATTACTCCCGTAAACACGGCGAATGGGAAACCAACATTTATGGCGGAAACGAGAACTTAGAGGCCATATCATTCCTGAAAGAATTTAACGAAGCGGTTTATAGCCACTTCCCCGACACTCAAACCATTGCTGAAGAATCAACATCGTTCACAGGTGTTAGTCGCCCGGTTTATACTGGCGGTTTAGGTTTTGGTATGAAGTGGATGATGGGCTGGATGCATGATTCTATCAATTATTTTGAGGAAGACCCGATCAATAGAAAATATCACCACAACGTGATCACTTTTAGTTTGATCTATGCCTTTACCGAGAACTTTATGCTGCCTTTCTCGCACGATGAAGTGGTTTATGGCAAAGGCTCCATGCTACGCAAAATGCCGGGTGATGAATGGCAGCAATTTGCCAACCTCCGCTTGTTGTACAGCTTTATGTTCACCCACCCGGGCACAAAACTATTGTTCATGGGTGCTGAGTTTGGCCAGGGTACAGAATGGAATTTCCAGCAATCATTAGAATGGTATGTACTGCAATACCCTAACCATAATGGCATAAAAGAAACTGTTAAGGCCCTGAATAAACTTTACAGATCAGAACCTGCGCTTTACGAAAAAGGATTCGACTATACCGGTTTCGAATGGATTGATGGCGGTAATGCTAATGATTCCATCCTGGTATACGCCCGCAAAGGCTACAACGAGGATGATGATCTGGTCGTGGTGCTAAACATGACCCCGGTTATCCGTCACGATTTCCGTGTAGGCGTTACCCAGGCAGGCGAGTGGAAAGAGATATTTAACTCTGACGCAGAAAACCTATGGGGCAGCGGTGTGTTAAATTCAAACCCGGTAAGCAGCGAAACGATAAACTGGCATGGTCGTGATAACTCGATCAACATAACCATACCACCATTGGGCGCTTCTATATTTAAAAGAGTAAAAGCTATTAAAGATGTCCCTAAAAAGTATGAATTAAAGTAGTAATCCAAATTGTCATTTCGACGAGGAACGAGGAGAAATCTTCTTCGATTTGCAAAGCGAATATGCAGATCGAAGAAGATTTCTCCCTACGGTCGAAATGACAAAGGTAATAATGCCCTAATGACAGCAAAGCAAATGACAATTTAAAATGAGCAAGCAATACGTTTATCTATACTTTATCGGTGGCATGATCGCCATAGGAGTCTTCATTTTTGACCTCGTAACCATAACCGCTCCAAAAATGTCAACCGGCAGATGGGCGCTCGATATCGGCCCTGTCATCCTGTTCCTATATCTCTGCTACAAAACCTACCACGAGAAAAAAGATCAGGAATTAATGTAGTGAGGTAATAAAAGACTTTTGACCTATGACTATGGGCTTCATCAGGGCGTTCCCCTCCGGGGCAGGCTCTCCACTCATACTGCACAGGCCTTAGCCACAAGCCGGTATCCGTTCCTATCCCTAACGCAAGTCAATGACTCAATGACAGCACAGCAAATGACTCAATGACTAACGAATCCACAATCTATCCAACATGAAAAACACAGCGAAAACAACGCTGGCAATCCCGTTGGTGGTCATAAAAGCAAAGTTAACCCGACTAAGGTCGTTAGGTTTAACCAGCAGGTGCTGGTAGATCAGCATGGAGCAAAAGAAGGCGATCCCGATAAAATAGGGGATACCAACGGGTGTGTAAAACACCGGCATAATCACAAATATGGCTGATAGCACATGCAAAAAGGTTGATAACCTCAAAGCATTCACCTTACCCAGATAAGCAGGGATAGAGTGTAACTCTTCATGCAAATCAAAATCAATATCCTGCAAAGCATAAATAATATCAAAGCCGCTAACCCAGCACAATACCGATAGCGAAAAGAATACAGGCGTAGCCGCGAAATGCCCCGTCACCACCAGATAAGCGCCGATAGGGGCCAAAGCCAACCCCAACCCTAAAACCAAATGACAAAGCGCTGTAAAGCGTTTGGTAGCGCTATACCCCAGCACCACAAACAAAGCCACCGGCGACAAGAAAAAGCAAAGCGAATTAATAAACCAGGTAGTAGCTATAAACAACAGGCAGTTAGCAATAGTAAACGTCAAAGCCGATCTCGCGCTAATCCTGCCCGAAGGAATATCTCGCTGTTTGGTCCGTGGGTTTTTAGCATCAATATCCCTATCCAAATAACGGTTAAACGCCATAGCCGAGTTTCGCGCGAAAACCATACACAAAACCATCATCACCAATTTCAGCCAGTCAAAGCGATATTCCGTAGTGGTCACCGCCAAAAAGAAGCCAATAAAAGCAAAAGGCATAGCAAAAATGGTATGCGTAAATGTTACTAATGATAGATATTTTTTCATTTGTGTAATTATTCAATATTCTAAAATCGACCTTGTCATTTCGATTTATCCGCCTGTCATTTCGACCGGAGGGAGAAATCTTCTTCACCAAGCAAATCCGCTTTGCAAACCGCAGAAGATTTCTCCTTCCAGTCGAAATGACAATGTTTATTCGGAGATCTCTTTATTCAAAAAACTCCATTCAGGATTTAAAGATTCGATCAAAGCATCTTTCTTTTCCCGGCGCCATTTTTTAATTTCTTTCTCCCGCTCAATTGCATGCTCAATATGACTGAAACGCTCGTAGTAAACCAAATTGTAGCAGTAATATTTTCCTGCGAAAGTTTTCTTATCGCCCTTGTTTTCCTTGTGTTCATATAGCCTTCTAACCAAATCGTTTGTAACACCTACATACAATACCGTTTTCTCGTAATTGGATGTGATGTAAACGAAAAAGTTATAATTCCACATTGTAATATTTTATTCCTGTTATCATTTCAATCTCTCGACCCTGTCATTTCGACCAAAGGGAGAAATCTTCTTCGCCCTGTAAGTCCGCCATGCTAATTATAGAAGATTTCTCACTCCGGTCGAAATGACAATTCTTTAATTCTTTTAAAATTCCTCACCCCTTATCTTCGGTACTACAAAACTATTATTAATCCCTCCAATAAACCCCAAAATCTCATCCCTGCCCATCATTGTTTCTGCCGATGTAATATAATATCCCGGTGCTTCCTCAAAAGTTTCTAATAAAGCTTTTTTAAACCTCGCCACGTTCTGGTCAGTTTTAATGCTCGATTGTTTATCAGCCTTGGTAAACACCAAAACAAACGACAATCCTTTTTCGCCCAACCAATTGCAAAACTCCAAATCTATTTTCTGCGGCTCTAAACGACTATCTATCAAAACCATGACGCATTGCAAACTTTCACGTTTATCAAGGTAGGAATGGATAAATTTATCCCAATCCGCTTTCTTGCTTTTGGAGGCACGGGCATAACCGTAACCCGGTAAATCCACAATATACCAGCTGTCGTTAACCAAAAAGTGATTGATCAGCTGAGTTTTTCCCGGCGTTTGCGAAGTTTTAGCCAAACCTTTTTTCTGCACCAGCATATTAATAAGACTGGATTTCCCAACGTTCGACCTCCCAATAAAAGCATATTCAGCCTTAACCGGCGGCGGCAATTTAGAAATTTGAGTGTTGCTGCAAATAAACTCGGCGGTTTTAACGATCATTGGGCAAAGATAGTAATTTAGTGATTAGAGATTAGTTATTGGAGATTAGTTGAACTTCGCTTATTTAATTCATCTTGTTATATCCTTACTAAACGATTACAAATATACATGTTTAAACACGTATATTTGTGTATGGATTTATTATGGTACATTATAATTGCTAAATTCATAGCCACCCATTTTAAAAGGGCGAAATAAATTAACAAGATCCGGCTTTAGCCAAACCCCAAAATATAAAACAATGGAAAACTACACCATCCCAGCTCAAACCCGCATCGGCCACGTACATCTAAAAGTAAGCGACCTTCAAAAATCACTTGATTTTTACTGCGGATTATTAGGTTTCGAAATTATGACCACCTACGGAGATCAGGCTGCCTTTATATCAGCAGGAGGGTACCATCACCATATCGGCTTAAATACCTGGCACAGCAAAGGCGCGTCACCAGCACCCGAATATGCTCCCGGCTTATACCATACCGCCATCCTTTACCCGGAAAGAAAAGACCTTGCTGTAATATTACAACGCTTAATCGATGCCAAATACCCAATCACCGGCGCATCAGACCATGGCGTATCCGAAGCCATCTATTTAGATGACCCCGACAAAAACGGCGTAGAATTATACTGGGATCGCCCAAAAGAAGACTGGCCGTTGGACGCTGATGGTAAATTAACCATGTATACCCGGGCGCTAGATGCAAAAGGGTTACTAGCCTTAGCTAAATAACTCAAAATTCACCTTCTTTATAGTTTTAGATCAATGTCATTAAGTTAAGGAGAATAATTTTCACCCTCTTTCCGGCTTGCCGGAGAGAGGGTCGAACAGCGTAGCGCATTCGGGGTGAGTCAACTGTGCGCCTGGCATTTGCGCTAATGCTGCTCGTATAGTTCCCCGCCAAGCGATAAAAATCATGACAATCCTTTAATCCGTTTAATCATGGTTCAGACAATAATTCTCTATCTTTGCTGCATCTAATAACATGAGCGAAATAATAACACCCTACCAGGATAACGAAGTTGCTAAAAAAGCCCAGGTGGCTGATATGTTCAATAACATATCCAAAACTTACGATTTCCTGAACCATTTTTTATCATTAGGCATCGATATTATCTGGCGTAAAAAAGCCATTAACGAATTAAAAAAAGATAACCCTCAACAAATACTGGATGTTGCCACCGGCACCGGCGATTTCGCATTTGAAGCACTGAAGATTCTCAACCCTAAAAAAATTGTTGGGGTTGATATTTCACAAGGCATGCTCGACATCGCGCAGCAAAAAATAACCAAACGCGGCTTAGGCGATAAATTCTCCATAAAATTAGGCGACTCTGAAAAATTACCCTTCGAAGCCGATGAATTTGATGCCGTAACCGTTGCTTACGGCGTACGTAATTTCGAGAACCTGGAAGTTGGTTTGGCTGATATTCACCGCGTGTTAAAATCAGGTGGTAAAGCTGTAATCTTAGAATTCTCTAAACCCAAAGCATTCCCCATAAAGCAGTTATATAATTTTTATTTCAGCTATGTAACGCCGGGTATTGGTAAGCTGTTTTCAAAGGATGCGAGGGCATATAGTTATTTGCCGGAGTCGGTTGCCGCTTTTCCTGATGGCGAAAAATTTGTAAGTTTAATGCAGAAAGCAGGCTTTAAAAATACCAAACACAGGCCACTAACGTTTGGTATCTGTTCAATTTATACCGGCGTTAAATGATTAAATGCTACTTAGCTATTGTTGCCTTATTGTTTTGCAGTAATATATTACTTGCACAGGATAACCCGCCCGCCTGGGGTGGGGGTGCCGATCAGCGCGACCTTAGCTTTGGTTTCTCCTTTTCATACATCGAAAACTACTACAAAATCTTAAAAAAACCTAACTGGCAAACCCCGTTTCCCGATCCTCAAAATGGCAATCAACCGGTAACAAGTGCGGGTACCAGCATCAGTTCGCCAAATACACCCGGTTTCGCAGTTGGTTTCCTTACCCGTTATGATTTTACCGAGCATTTTGAAGTACGACTAACGCCCTCGCTCATTTTCGCGGATCGCAGCTTAAGCTATACTTACGCCGATACCACAGATAATGTCAAAAAAATAGTCCAAACCACCACGGTCGATTTTCCATTAGCCATCAAAATAAAATCCGATAGGCATGGCGATTTTCGGGGGTATTTTGTGGCAGGTTTAAAATATTCTTATTCAATAGGGGCCAAAGCTAATAGCGATAACACCGCTGCTTTAGTTGATCGAACGGTGAAAAATGTAGGTAGTTATGAGTCATACGAAGCAGGAGTAGGTTGCGATATTTATTTTGAATATTTCAAGCTATCGCCCGAAATAAAAATATCAAACTCCTTTGGCAATGTACTCCTTCCTGAAGCGCAGCCTTATTCGTCACCCATCAGTAAATTATTCCTTCATTCGCTGATGATCAACCTTTACTTCGAATAGTTAGTTAAAAAAAACTAATTTCGTGCCCAATAGTTTTATTACCTATGGCTAAAATTGCATTAATAACCGGCGCGACCGCCGGAATAGGTGAAGCAACAGCTGAGCTGTTCGCCCGCGAAGGATATAATTTGATATTAACAGGCCGACGTATCGACAGGCTTGATAAACTTGCAGCCCATCTCAACAAAAAATATAACGTGGAAGTTGCTGTATCATCATTCGATGTGCGTAACCGCGATGAAGTAGTTGAAAACCTGGAAGGCTTACCTGCCAAATGGAAAAAGGTTAACGTACTGATAAACAACGCAGGCCTTAGTCAGGGGCTTGATCCGATTGACAAAGGCGATATGGACGATTGGGACCGCATGATTGATACCAACGTTAAGGGCTTGCTATACGTAACCAAAATCGTATCCAACTGGATGGTCACCAATGGGCATGGCCACATTGTTAATTTAGGGTCGATAGCTGGTAAAGAAGTTTACGCCAACGGAAACGTATACTGTGCCTCAAAGCATGCAGTTGATGCACTTAACAAAGCCATGCGTATTGATCTGTTGCCTCACGGGATAAAAGTTACCGCGGTACACCCTGGCGCTGTAGAAACCGAATTTTCGATAGTGCGCTTTAAAGGTGATGAAAAACGTGCTAAAAAAGTATACGAAGGTTTTGATGCCCTATCCGCCGATGATGTTGCCGAAACCATCTGGTTCGCGGTATCGCGCCCGGCTCACGTAAACATCAACGAGCTAATTGTTATGCCAACCGCGCAGGCAAGCGCCGGCAATATTTTCAGAAAGTAAAATAAATGTGCAGATGTGCGAATATGCAGATGTGCAAATGAAAAAATCATTAAATGTAGATGTGCAGATGTGCGAATAGGCAGATATGCAAATGAAAAAATCACTCAATCACTCATTCAAAAATCACTAAATGTCACTCACTACACAAATAGACCAGGATATTAAACAAGCCATGTTAGCCAAACAAGCCGACCGTTTACGCGGTTTGCGTGCTATAAAATCAGCATTGCTGCTGGCCCGTACCGAAAAAGGTGCTGCCGAAGAAGTTACGCCAGAAGCTGAAACCAAAGTTTTGCAAAAATTGGTAAAACAGCGCAAGGAGTCGGCCGAGATCTACAAAACGCAAAACCGCGCCGACCTTTACCAGGTTGAGATAGAAGAGCTGGAAGTAATCGAGGCCTATCTGCCCAAACAAATGAGCCATGAAGAAGTGGAAACATATTTAAAAGACCTGATAGCGCGCGTAGGCGCAACATCAGTAAAAGATATGGGCAAAGTAATGGGCGCTGCCAACAAGGAGCTGGCAGGCAAGGCCGATGGCCGTACCATATCAGAGCTTGTGAAGCAATTGTTGGGATAGTGGGTGTTGAGTTTTGTGATTAGTGTTTGATTTTAAGTAACTTAATCAACGCAAATAACTTAATTTAACTTAATCAACTAAAAATCCTTGCAACTCAACTTCAATAAGCTATTTTTATAGCATAATAAATAGGCTGCTACTTAATTTTATTTTTTTAGCCGTTGCTTAGTTTATTTTAACGTATACATTTATATGAGTTTGGTACTTAAAGAGCAAAACGGATTTAGTTTTATTGATGAGGGTGAAGGAGAGGTATTATTATTGTTGCATGGCTTAATGGGTGCATTAAGCAATTGGGAAGAGGTGGTACATGAGTTTAAATCTCACTACCGCGTAATCATCCCTATGCTGCCGATATATGACCTGCCTTTACTAACCACTGGAGTAAAAACCATCTCTAAGTACATACATAAGTTTGTAAAATATAAAAAGTTAAAAGATTTTACCATAATTGGTAACTCGCTGGGCGGCCATGCAGGATTAATATATGTATTGGCACATCCCACTTTTGCTAAAGCATTAGTGTTAACCGGCAGCTCCGGCTTATATGAAAATGCTTTTGGCGGAACATTTCCGCGCCGCGAGAGTTATGATTTTATAAAGGAGAAGGTAGAATTTACATTCTACGACCCTGAAACGGCTACAAAGGAACTGGTTGATGATGTTTTTCGAATCGTTAACGACCGTCATTCCGTAGTTAGGATATTAGCAATGGCACGTTCGGCTATACGCCACAACATGCAAAAGGATTTGCATAAAATTCATATCCCCGTTGGTTTAATATGGGGAAAGAACGATAAGGTTACACCACCGGAGGTGGCAGAGGAGTTTCATCAGTATCTGCCAAAATCCGAGTTGATTTGGATCGATAAATGCGGGCACGCCCCAATGATGGAGCAACCCGAAGAATTTAATAAAGCTTTAAAAGGCTTTTTAGAAAGAACAGGAATATAAATTATGCTTGCAGTTGAGTTAATTGCCGATGCGCTTCCCCCCATACACACCTCTGACACTGTGCAGAAGGTGTTTGACCGTATGGCGGAGTTTCGCGTAAGGCATTTGCCCATTGTAAACCAGGAGCAGTTTTTAGGCTTGATAAGCGAGGATGATCTGATCGAAATATCCGATTACCAAACAGAAGTTGGCGCACTGGCCTTATCGCTGGTAAATCCATATGTATTAGAAGACCAGCATATTTATGATGTTATCCGCCTGTTTCATGAGCAGCAGTTAACCATTGTGCCTGTACTCGACATAAAAAAGAATTACCTGGGCGTAATATCCATCAATACCATGAACGAGTACTTCGCCCGCCTTACATCAGTATCGCAGCCAGGTGGCATCATTGTATTGGAAATCAATAACAAAAATAACTCGCTGGCCCACATGGCTCAGATCGTAGAATCCGACAATGCCCAGATACTAAGTTCATACGTTTATCAGCATCCTGATTCAACACGTATGGAAGTCACCCTGAAAGTTAATAAACAAGATATCTCAACCATAATAGCAACCTTTTTACGCTATGAGTATGATATTAAAGCCACCTTTAACCATACCGGCGATAACGACAACTCAAGGGATCGTTATGATTCTTTGATGAATTACTTAAACTTATAGCTTGTTCATTAGTTCATAGATAATGGTTCATTGTTCATAGCAAAATATTAATGGATTATTACCAGAAGCAACTATGAACTATGAACTATCAACTACTACCCAAAAATGAATATAGCAATATACGGCAGGCAATTTAGTAACGAGGCTTTACCTTTAGTGCAGGAGGTTTTTGATAACCTTGCACAGCACAAAGTTGAGATTTACGTACATCACCTGCTTAACGATTATATAACCGACAAAATAAATACGCCGCCTTACCACGTCCTCAAAAACGGCGATACCATAAAAGGTTTCATCGATATTTTTTTAACCCTTGGCGGGGATGGTACCCTGCTGGATATGGTGAACGTAATTCGTGATACAGGCGTTCCCGTTATCGGCATCAACTTTGGCAGGCTTGGCTTTTTGGCCAGCATCAACAAAAGCGACATCGCTGCAGCCATCCATGCGGTAGTAAATAACGAATTTACTTTGGATAGTCGTGAGCTCATTAGCATTGATTCCGAACAGGAGATTTTTGGCGATGATAACTTTGCTCTGAACGATATTACCATCCATAAGCGCGATGACGCGGCGATGATTATCACCCGTGTATACCTCGATGGCGAATTTTTAAACGCCTATTGGGGCGATGGTATCATCATATCAACAGCAACAGGCTCTACGGCCTATTCGCTTAGCTGTGGTGGGCCAATTATCTTTCCCCAGTCAAATAGCATTGTATTAACTCCGGTATCGCCACATAACCTTAATGTAAGGCCAATTGTATTGCCGGATAGCTGCGTGCTATCATTTGAGGTGGAATCGCGCAGCAATAATTACCTGGTTACCTGCGATTCACGCACCGAAACGGTGGATAAAGTGGTTCGTTTTAAAGTTCACAAAGCCGGATTTGTGTTAAATTTGGTTAGGCTGAATAATGAAAGCTACTTATCTACGTTAAGAAACAAATTATTGTGGGGACTTGATGCCCGCAATTATTAAATTTGCTTAATGCTCAAATTTGTCACAGCTATACTTTTAACTTTCATCGCGTTTAATTTACAGGCCCAAACCTGGGAAGTAGGCGTGGGCGGTGGTGGCGCTGCCTATATGGGCGATTTGAACCCAACTAACCCCCTCAAATTTAGCGGTGGCGCAGGTAGTGTATTTGTGAAACGCAATTTTAACCCATACTTGTCTGCACGGTTAACTTATACCTATGGCTCCATCAGCGCAGCCGATAGCACATCAAGCGATGCGTTAACCCGCCAGCGTAACCTCAGTTTTACCGATCATTTGAATGAAATCAGCCTTATTGGCGAGTTTAATTTTATGAACTACATTGCCGGTGTAAGTCATAACAGGTACACGCCATTTCTTTATTTGGGCGTTGCTGCAGTGAACTACAATCCGACAGCTATTTACAGGGGTACAAAATATGATTTGCGCCCCCTGGAAACCGAAGGGGAGTCAAAGCCTTATTCAAATAATGCTATATCTATTCCGTATGGAGTAGGCATAAAATACAATATAACAGGCAGCTGGAACCTGATTGCCGATATTGGCTACCGCCAGCCAAATACCGATTACCTGGATGATGTAAGCGGAACTTATCCCGATCCAAGCAAGCTGCACAGTGATATCGCACGTATATTATCCGATCCATCGGGTGAAAAAACAGGTTCTTATATAGGCACACCAGGCACCCAGCGTGGCGACATGCGCTCGCGCGATACCTATATGTTTGCCCAATTCACCATATCCTATACTTTCGTTACCGAAAAGTGCTATTTCGAGCAGTAGTTAAAATGTCATGTCGAATTTATTTCGGCATTCCACAAGCTAGGTAAACAACATGAATGGCAACCTGCCCAGTGAGATGCTGAAACAAGTTCATCATGCCCCATGAAGCCGGTAACCTTCACACAATCACCACTCATTCAATCACTCAATATCGCCTGTAACAAAATCTTTTCCCCCTCATACTAAAAAAAGCGCAATTAAGTTTTACCTTTGTACCCTGAAAAAATGGGCAATGGTCATTAAAAAAATGTGCCCGGGCCAATCATTTTTAACATATATTAACTAACGGCATTTATTAATTATCATACTTTTGAGCAAGTTTTTACTAAAAGCATGTTTTTGTAAACCAATCTGCGGCTTTTAATAATTGACATAAAATGGGATATAAGGATCAGATTGATTTGTCAAGGTTACCGCAGCACATCGCCATTATAATGGATGGTAATGGGCGTTGGGCTAAAGAAAAGGGCAAATTAAGAATATTCGGCCATCATAACGGCGTATTATCGGTAAGGGATGTGGTAGAGGGTAGCTGCGATGTAGGTTTAAAATATCTTACATTGTATACCTTCTCATCTGAGAATTGGAACCGCCCTAAACTGGAAGTTATGGCTATTATGGAGCTAATGGTTAGTACAATTCATAAAGAGATTGATAACTTTATGAAAAAAAATGTACGCCTTAACGCCATTGGCGATTTAACCATGCTGCCCGAAAGATGTTTTAAGGAACTAAAAAACGCTATTGATAAAACAGCAGGCAATACGGGCCTTGTACTTACGTTAGCGTTAAGCTACAGTTCGAGGCGCGAAATTATTAACGCTGTAAAACAAATTGCAGGAAAAGTGCAGGCAGGCACACTAAGTATTGATGATATTGACGAAGATGTATTTGACAATAACTTATATACAAGCGGCATGCCCGATCCTGAGCTACTGATACGTACCAGTGGTGAAAACCGCATAAGTAACTACTTGCTTTGGCAAATAGCTTATGCCGAATTGTATTTTACAACAAAATTATGGCCCGACTTCCGCAAGGAGGATTTGTTCGAAGCCATACTTGATTATCAGAAACGGGAACGCCGTTTTGGCCTGATCAGTGAGCAGGTTAATTAAATTTTTGCTTTTAACACTTTTTAACAACTGTATAAATTATTTTTAGCCTCTTAAATATTCGAATGAATAAATACCTTTTTGCTATTCTTTTCTCTGTAGTGAGTACTGCTGCTATGGCGCAGGTTCCCCAAGCCAGGCAGTCGTTGTTCAAATCGTCAATACCGGCTGATAGTTTAAGTTACCTTAACCCTAAGGATTACATTATCGGTGGCATTAGTGTTACTGGTACAAAAAACCTCGATAAGGACGTATTGATAACCATATCAAAACTAACCAAAGGCGATCGTATCAACCTTCCCGGCGAAGCCAATGCAAGCGTTATAAAAAACTTGTACAACCAGGGCCTTTTTGATGATGTGCAGTTAAACATCACCAAAATGACCGGCGATACAGTGTATTTGGAAATAGCCGTACACGAGTTACCTCGTTTATCAAAATTCCATATCACAGGTATCCGTAAAGGCGAAATTGAAGACGTACAGAAAAAATTAAGTGATAAAACAGGTAAAATTGTTAATCAGAATTTACTGAATACCAGTATAGCTATCATTAAAAAGCATTTTAACGAAAAAGGCTTCTTAAATACCACCGTAGCAATAACACAACGTGTTGATCCGGGTGATGCTAACAGTATCATTTTGGATGTAGTTATTGATAAGAAAACCAAAGTGATGATCAACAGCGTTACCTTTGAAGGTAATTCAGCCATATCAAGCAAAAAGCTAAGTAGCTACCTTAGTAAAACGCGCAAGCGCAGGTGGTATAACCTTTTTGGTTCTAAAAAATTCAAATCAGATCAATATCAGGACGACAAGGATAACCTGGTTGAGCAAATGCAGGATAAAGGTTACCGCGATGCTGCCATCTTGAGTGATACGGTTACTAAACATGATTTTGAAACAGTTGATATTCATATCAAAGTACACGAAGGCCCTAAATATTACTTCGGTAACATTAAATGGTCGGGCAATGCCAAATACCCAAGTGATCTGTTAAACAAAATATTACGTATTAAAAAAGGTGATGTATTTAGCGAAGATGCGTTAAACAAACGCCTTTCAGGCCCAACACCTAATAGCGATGACGTTTCATCATTGTATTTAAATGATGGTTACTTAACTTTCAGTCCCGATCCGGTTCAAACAAGAATCTATAACGATACTGTTGATTTGGATTTGAGGATATTTGAAGGCCCGCAATACACTATTAACCGCGTTATACTAAAAGGTAACGATGTTACCAATGATAAAGTGGTTATGCGTGAGATCCGTACTAAACCGGGTCAGAAATTTAACAAAGACCTGCTGATCCGCAGTACACGTGAAATTTCGCAATTGGGTAACTTCGATGAGCAAAAAACTGAACCGAAGCCAACCAATATCAACCCACAGGATGGTACTGTTGACATTATCTTCAACGTAGTTGAAAAACCTTCTGATCAGATTGAGCTTTCGGGTGGTTTTGGTGGCGGCCAATTGGTAGGTACCTTAGGCTTAACATTCAATAACTTCTCTATCAAAAATATATTCCACCTTAAGGATTATAAACCACTGCCAAAAGGCGATGGTGAGAAATTGAGCATCAGGGGGCAGTCAAGCGGTAAAACATATCAGAACTACTCGCTAACATTCTCTGAGCCATGGTTGGGTGGTAAAAAACCAATTTACTTCGCGGTATCAGCTTACACGCAATTAAGCTCAACCGAAGGTGAAGTTGCCGTAACCGATCCTAACTACAACAAGTTACGTATTAACGGTGTGGGTATCACTCTTGGTAAAAAATTAAACTGGCCTGATAACTACTTCCAGTTAAACTACTCGTTAAACGTGGATCACTATAACCTGGACAACTATACCGGTTACCTGTTCCAGAATGGTACGTCATACAATATCAAGTTAACACAGGAACTTAGCCGTAACTCTTTAGATGCACCTATCTTCCCAACAACTGGTTCAAACATTAAATTTACCGCGCAGGGAACTCCGCCATATTCATTATTCAATGGTATAAACTATGCCATAGCAACACCGGAGCAACGGTACCATTTTGTAGAGTATTACAAAATGAAATTTGATGCGCAGTGGTTCACTAAAATTGTAGGCAAGTTTGTATTGATGTCGCAGGTTCGTTTCGGCTTCCTGGGCGAGTATAACCAACAGGTAGGTCAATCACCTTTCGAAAGGTTTAAATTAGGTGGTGATGGTATGCAGAGTTACCAGTTCTTACAGGGTAGTGATATCATTGGCTTACGTGGTTACCAAAACTTCTCTATCATACCGGTGGGTGATAACTACACAGTTGATAACAACGTAGGTAGCCCGATATACACTAAATACACATTGGAATTGCGCCACCCGATCATCGCGAGCGAATCAGCAACTATATTTATGCTGGCCTTTGCTGAGGGTGGTAACGTTTGGGATAGTTTTAGCGCTTATGATCCATTTAACATTAGGCGTTCAGTTGGTGTTGGTGCAAGAGTATTTTTACCTATATTTGGTTTACTTGGACTTGATTATGGTTACGGTTTCGATAAGATACCGGGTATACCTGATGCAAACAAGGGTCAGTTTAGCTTTTCAATTTCGCAGAGCTTAAGTGGCGGGTTTAACTAAATCAGGATAAAATTTATGAAGAGAATAATTTTTCTATTGTTTTTTACGTTAACAGCATGCACAGGAGCATTTGCGCAACGCCTTGCCTTTGTTGATTCTGATTATATTTTAAAACACATGCCGGATTATATCTCCGTACAAAAGCAATTAAATGCACTATCAGACCAATGGCAACGCGACGTTGATAACAAGTTTCAGGAAGTTGACCGATTGTATAAAGCCTATCAGGCTGATCAGGTTTTGATGACACCTGACATGAAAAAAAAGCGCGAACAGGAGATTGATGATAAGGAAAAAGCCGCTAAAGATTTTCAACGCCAAAAATTTGGCCCGGATGGCGATCTGGTACAACGCAGTAATGCACTGATAAAACCAATACAAGATCGTATAGCAAAAGCAGTTCAGGAAGTTGCCGAAGGTGATGATTTGGATATGATATTTGACAAAAACAGCGAAGTTATTATGCTGTATGCTAACCCCCGGTATGATAAAAGTGCCGAAGTAATAACAAAATTGGGTTTAAAGCCCGGAGCTCTTGCTAAATAAATTATTTATATATATAATCGCACTAATTAATTAAACACAGAACAAAAACAATGAAAAAATTATTAAAAGTTGCTTTAGTTGCAGTATGCATGGTAGTAGCGGGCAACTTTGCCAAAGCACAATCTAAAATCGGTTACATTAATACTAATCAATTAATGGAGTTGCTTCCTGAGATGAAAACATTGCAAACACAAATGCAGGCATACCAAAAAACTTTCTCTGATCAGTTGGCTACAATGAGCACTGAATTACAGAGCAAAGGCCAGGATTACGAAGCGAAAAGAAGCACTATGACTGATGCTTCACGTACTGCAACTGAGTCTGAATTACAAGATATGCAAACACGTATCACCACTTTCCGTGATAACGCTCAAAAACAAATCGAAGCTAAAAGCAACGAATTGTTAAAACCACTTACCGATAAAGTTCGTGCAGCTATACAAGCTGTTGCAGCTGCTAAAGGTTACGGTTATGTGTTAGATTCATCACAAATCGAATTGATCGTATCACCTGCAGGTGATGATTTGATGGTTCCTGTAAAAGCTAAATTAGGCTTACAATAATCACATTATAAAATCATTTTATTTAAAGCGTTCCGATAATCCGGAACGCTTTTTTTATTTTTGTATCAGTGCTAAATAATAAACCCATAGGTATTTTTGATTCCGGCTACGGTGGCTTAACCGTATTTCGTTCCATTGCTGATCAATTACCACAGTATGATTATGTGTATTTAGGCGATACCGCGCGCGCGCCATACGGCAATCGCTCATTCAGCGCAATACATCAATATACCTGGGAGTGTGTGCAGCAATTGTTTAAGATGGGATGCCCATTGGTGATCCTGGCCTGCAATACCGCATCTGCTAAAGCATTACGCACCATCCAGCAACAAGATCTTAAAACCGAAGATCCGTCAAAACGTGTATTAGGCGTAATCCGCCCTACAGCCGAAGTAATTGGCAATTATACCAAAACCAACGAGATAGGGGTTCTCGGCACTAAAGGTACCGTGCAATCAGGCTCATATTTGCTCGAGATCGAGAAGTTTTCTCCCGAGCTAAAAGTTTACCAGAAAGCCTGCCCGCTGTGGGTGCCGCTTATTGAAAACGGCGAACACGACAAACCCGGCGCCGATTATTTTGTAAAAGAATACCTGGATCAGATATTGGCACAATCGCCCGATATTGATACCATTCTACTCGCCTGTACCCACTACCCGTTAATGCAGGACAAGATCCAGGCCTATCTGCCCAAACACATCCAAACCGTTGCACAAGGCGATATTGTAGCCAAAAGTTTAATCGACTACCTGCAACGCCATCCCGAAATGGAGCAATCCATCACCCAAAACGGCACCCAGCATTTCTTCACCACAACAGATGATACTACCGATTTTGACCTGCACGCCACCAGTTTTTTCGGCGCACCGGTAAAATCACAATCAGTAGTGACAAAAGGATAAAATATTTTTTCACCCTCTTTCCGCCGCAGGCGAAGAGAGGGTCGACCAGCGCAGCGTAGTCGGGGTGAGTCGATGTCCGTAGTCAAGGAAAAAGCTCTGGCTCTGTGCGATTCCCTCGGGAGGGGCAATGTCATTAAGTTAAGCCTAAAACCCCGTAGGGGTTATATGTTGGTAGAAAATAAAACGAGATAAATACCGTGCCGCAGGTACGTAACCTACATGTTACGTACCTACGGCACGCCAAATGGTTTAAAATGCTATCTGCTACCAACATTTTGTTCCTATGGAGCATCGTTAAAATTACATTTTTCTTAACTTGATGACATTGTGGGAGGGGTAATGTCGCGCACTGACAAAACACTGTCACCACCATTCCCAAAATAATTCCCGAAATTTGAATTGTTCTTTACCTCTCTGCGCCGCAGGCGGAGAGAGGTCGACGAGCGCAGCAACGTCGGGTGAGTAAAAAAGTCTACCCTTTCAACAGAGATTTAAACACCTCTTCAACATAATTTATTAAGTTTGCAGTTACCATAAAAATACATTGAGTTTTTACCTTACATATTTCGCAATTGGTATCGGGCTGTTCGCGTTTTCAGCCGTATTTGCCTTGGTTGGCGTATATGCCGAGCGTAAGGTATCCGCATTTATTCAAGACCGTTTGGGCCCAACCGAAACCGGCAAATTCGGTATGCTGCAAACCCTGGCCGATGGCTTAAAACTAATCCAAAAAGAACTAATTGTTCCTACCGCCGCTGATAAGCTGCTATTCATCATGGCGCCGGCTATCATTTTCATAGCCGTATATATGGGCTTCGCCGCTATGCCCTGGGGGCCGGGATTGGTTCCAACAAGTTTAAACTTAGGTTTATACTACGTTTTCGCAATCATCTCCATCGAAACATTAGGCATACTAATGGCCGGCTGGGGATCAAATAATAAATACTCCATTTTAGGATCGATGCGTTCCGTAGCGCAAATCATTTCTTACGAAATCCCGGCTGGTTTTGCCATCATCTCCGTAGTGATGATCGCGCAATCATTAAATATGCAAACCATCGCAACGCAGCAAGGCATATTATCAACCGAAGGCGTGAAGTTTTTTGGCTTTTGGGATGTATCCAAAATAGGCGGCATATTCGCCTGGAATATTTTCAGGGCTCCGCATTTGCTCATCGCTTTTGTAATTTACTTTATCGCCTCATTGGCTGAAAGTAACCGTGCCCCATTTGATATCCCTGAAGCAGAATCCGAACTTGTAGCAGGCTTTCATACCGAATATACCGGGATGCGTTTTGCATTCGTGTTTTTCTCAGAATATTCGATGATGTTTTTAGTGTCGATGATCAGCGTGGTGCTCTTCTTAGGCGCATGGAACACCCCGCTGCCAAATATCGGCGCAGTACACTTAGCCGACTGGACAACAGGCAACGGCTGGGGTATCATCTGGATACTAATAAAAAGTTTAGCCCTGGTAGGCATCCAAATGTGGATCCGGTGGACATTACCCCGCCTCCGTGTAGATCAGCTAATGAGCCTGTGTTGGAAAGTACTAACACCACTCGCGTTTGCCTGCATGCTGATATCAGGCATATGGCGAGTGTTTTTAATGTAGATAAGAGCAAAAGAACAAAAAGCACAAGCCCTGTGCGGTTCCCCTAATGAGAGGGAGCAAGGGTGTGTTAAACAATAGAAAGTAGAAAAGTAATTAACATTATAAATCAACGAAATCATTAAATCACTAAAATCAACGGTCAACGGATTTACCACTGCATGGAAAGGCCTTAGCCTTACCATTAGGCATCTTTTTGCCTCAAACGCTAAAAGAAAAGTGGTTCCCGCCAGCGATAATAATTACTTTAAACAGCTCGAAGGCACCAACACCATACAATACCCCAAACAATCATTACCTATACCCGAAGTCGGCCGTTACCAGTTAGATGTGGAAATGGACGATTGCATTGTATGCGACCTTTGCGCCAAAATATGCCCTGTAAATTGCATTGACATTGAATCAATCAAAGCCACAGAAGTAATTGGCCAAACATCCGATGGTTCCAAAAAAATGCTTTATGCAGCCAAGTTCGATATCGATATGGCCAAATGCATGTATTGCGGACTTTGCACCATAGTTTGCCCAACCGAATGCATCGTAATGACCAATCAATACGATAGAACCGTTTTCGAGCTAAGTGATCTTACCTACAAATTCTCGGATATGACCGCCGAAGAAGCTGCCGAAAAGCAAGCTCTACTGGATAAGCAATTAGCCGAAAAACAAGCCGCTAAATTAGCAGCCATGAAACAAAAGGAGGGAGGTGCATGAATTTAGTACAGATGCTTTTCTACGTAATGGCCTTTATTACTTTAGCTTCGGCCATTTTTGTGGCAGTGAGTAAAACTTTGGTAAGGTCTATCTTCATGTTCTTCATTACGCTGTTTGCTTTTGCAGGTCTGTATGTTTTGGCTTTGGCCGATTTCGTGGCGATAACCCAAATTGTAATATACGTCGGCGGCATCTTAGTACTGATACTATTTGCCTTCATGCTATCTGGCCGCGAAACTTTGGATGCATTACAAAAACAAAAAAATCAATTCATCAGCGCCAATAAAGTAGCTGCATTATTTTTGGCAGCGATATTCTTTATTGTTTTGCTGAATATGGTTCTTAAAGTAGATGCTGATCATCTGCCCTGGATAACCAACGCGATAAAAACCAATAACGTCATCACGCCAACCAGCATCACCACAGATAACATCGGCATTAATTTAATGACACGCTATTTGCTGCCATTCGAAGCAATATCTATTTTATTAATGATGGCACTTGTAGGCGCTGCCCATCTATCACGAAAGGAGCAAACGCTATGATATCATTAACCGATTTCCTGGTGGTAAGCGCGGCGCTGTTTTGCATTGGCCTGTTTATGGTGGTATCCAAAAGCAACGCCATACAGATATTGATAGGTATTGAACTAATGCTGAACGCCGCCATCCTAAACCTGGTAGCCTTCGGTAAATACGACCGCTTAAACAACGGCGGACAACTATTCGCTTTATTTGCTATTGTACTGGCCGCCGCCACAACAGCCGTGGCTTTGGCTATCATACTGAACGTTTACCGTCGCTATAAAACCATCGACCCTAATAAAGTCGACAAACTGAGGGATGAATAATGAGAGTTTTAACCATCATATTTTGTTTGTTTATATCGGTAAACGCCTTAGCGCAAACTACCGGTAACGAACCATTGTACATTGTTGATGGAAAAATAGTCCCATCAATCAAGGACCTTAAATCCCACGATATTTATGAAACGGCTCTTTTGTCAGATTCAACAGCGATAGGCATTTACGGTAAGCAAGCTACAAACGGAGCCATGATAGTAACTACTATGAAGGGCCAGGCTGTTATCTACCAAAAAAAGCTGATCCCTTTCTCTGAAAAATACAAGAACTACTTAGCAAAGAAGGGTAACGATGATAACCTATCCTACGTTATCAACAATACAATGCTGATAGCACGCACGAAACATACCGTTGAAGAGTTATCTGAACTAGATCCGGCCAATATTAAAAAAGTGGAATTTAAGACCGTCCGCCAATTTAAAACCGACGCTACCGTAGTAATTACCACTAACAACGATGACCAATGAAGAAATTGATACTTATATTTTTCTTGTTCTTGTCCGTTAGTGCTTTAGCACAAACCAAAGATTCGGTAAATAAGTCAGGATCAACCAAAAGCATATGCATATGTGCTCCGCCTGATACAACTAAAAAACCGCCATTATATATAATTGACGATAAAATTGTGAAAGGGAACATTGACAAACTTAATCCAAATGATATATTAAGCATCAGTGTATTAAAAGGCGATTCCACTACAGCCAAATACGGTTCTGCGGGTGACAATGGAGTTATTATCATAACAACCAAACAAGCCAAAACAGATACATTAAAACAAGCCATTAAAAAATAATTTGAATACATCCATACCATATCAGGACATATCCGTCGTTTACTATGCACTCGCGGCAGTAGCTATGCCGCTTATTGCCTTTTTAATAAACGCTTGCCTGCCGGGTAAAACCAATAAGGTGAGTGGTTGGGTCTCAACTTTTGCCATATTTACTAGCGCAGTACTATCAGCATTAGTATTCGCCAAAATATGGGGACAACAACCTTTGCATACACAACAACTGTGGTTCACCATTGGCGCAAGTAAATTGTACGCGGGTGTTTTATTAAATAATCTATCGGTTATATTGCTGCTGTTGGTTAGTTTGATAGCCTTGCCGGTACACATCTATTCTACCGCTTACATGAGCCATGATACCAGTTACAAGCGTTACTTCACCTACCTCAGCTTCTTCTGTTTCAGCATGCTGGCATTGGTTGTGGTAGATAGCATGTACCTGTTTTACGCCTTCTGGGAGTTGGTTGGTTTTTCATCCTACTTATTAATAGGGTTTTGGTTCACGAAAGACAAAGCAGTATACGCCAACAAAAAAGCCTTTATCATGAACCGCATTGGCGATATTGGTTTATTAGTTGCCATTATAATCCTCTTCACCCAATTCCATACTGCGAATATTGTGCAGCTTTTTGGCGATAATGGTTTAGTAGCCCAATCATTCATCAGAAGTGGAATATGGATAGCACCCGCATCACAACTGCCTGCTGTTTACCAATATATAGCCTGCGCCGGTATTATGCTGGCGGTAGCGGCGAAATCAGCACAGTTTCCTTTGCACACCTGGTTGCCAGATGCGATGGAGGGCCCGACATCAGTTTCAGCGCTTATCCATGCCGCTACAATGGTGGCTGCAGGTGTTTTTTTATTAGGTAGAGTTTACCCGATGTTCAATACTGCCGAGTTAAATGCGCTAGCCGTCATTGGTTGTTTTACCGCCTTCATGGCGGCAACCATCGCCGTCACACAAAACGATTTGAAACGTATACTGGCCTACTCCACCATATCCCAATTAGGTTTTATGATCATGGCGATGGGCATTGGCGCTTACGCTTCATCATTGTTCCATTTGGTTACCCATGCGTTCTTTAAGTGTTTGTTGTTCCTGGTTGCCGGTATCGTAATTCATCAGATGCAGCACATCAAAGAGGAAAACAACCTCGACATCGACCCGCAAAATATCCTGTACATGGGTGGCTTGCGTAAAAAGCTGCCCTTCACTTTTATAACCGCAATTGTTGCTTCGTTGGCATTAATTGGTTTGCCACTCACTTCGGGCTATCTCTCCAAAGATGGTATCCTGATCCAGGCCTTCGAGTGGTCGGATGGCAAAAGCTGGTATTACCGCATCATACCTGTTGGCGCTATAATAGCCAGCATATTAACCGCGTTTTATATAGGCCGCCTAATTGTAAAAGTATTTTTTGGCGAGTTCAGGCTACAAAAAATTAATCCGCATATCCACATCCATTGTAACGATGGTGGCTGGCAATTCAAACTGCCACTACTATTTTTAACCATTTGCTGCTTATTCCCGCTGTTTTCATGGAATCCATTGGTTTACGAGCACGCCTGGATCTTCAACGCTTTTTCTGGTCCCGGGTTTTTAGAGCGGGTGAATATCTACCACACCATTATCCCGGCAGGGGCAAACCTGGTAAACATATTGGTGATCTATTTAGCTTACAGTATCTACGTAAAACGCAATACATTTACCTTCGATCAAACCGGCTTTTTCTTCCGCCTGTCGTACCACGAATGGTATATCGATAGATTTTACAATTCCGCTATCGTAAAACCGATATTATCATTGAGCAACGCCTCATCTTGGGTTGATAAAAACATCATTGATGGTTTTATCAACCTGTTAAAAAATATAGTGCTATCTATTTCAAAAATTACCGAGTGGATAGATAAATATATCATTGATGGTTTTTTACATTTACTCACGGCAATAGTGCAGCTAATTGGCAACTTTGCACGTAATTTTCAAAGCGGTAAAATACAATACTATTTGTTCAGCATGCTGGCTGTAATACTGGCGCTGTTTATTTTATTTTTAATTAAGATATAAGATTTGAGATATGAGATTTGAGACGACCACCAAGCGATCCCATGTAGCAATTCCCCTCTCGAGAGGGGGAGCGTTAGCCACTGAATTGGGAGGGGTGTGTTCTGCGCTGCAAAATGATCTCTATGCCAAAAAATCTCAAATCTCAAATCTCAAATCCCAGATCTCACAATGCTAACCCTGCTCATATTTTTACCCATCCTGTTTGGCTTTATCATTGTAGTGCTGCCATCAAGCATGCGCGCAAGTTTTAAATACATTACCCTGCTGGCTACCTTATTGCAGTTGGCTATCAGCATATATATCTACCTCAACTTTAAAACAGGAGTAGCTTTCGGCGGTATCGATCATGAAACACAGTTCCAGTTCCTTCAAAAACTACCGTGGATCCATCTAAACCTTGGCAGCCTCGGTACTATGCAGATTGATTATTTTGTGGGGATAGATGGTATATCGGTAACCCTATTACTCATGACTTCCATAGTAATGGTAGTCGCGGCATTATCATCATGGGAGATCACTAGCAATCTGAAAGGCTTTTTCGCTTTATTTTTATTGCTGGATATGGCACTGATCGGTGTATTCTGCTCGCTCGATTTTTTCCTGTTCTACATATTTTATGAGTTGATGCTATTGCCATTATACTTCCTCATAGGGATGTGGGGTGGCGCGAGGCGCGAGTATGCGGCTATCAAATTCTTCCTGTATACATTATTCGGTTCGGTGTTTATGCTTTTGGTGATGATTGGCCTTTACTTATCGGTAAAAGATCCCGCCACCGGCAACCACACCTTCAACATGATCCAGATGATGAACCCGGCAAACTATACGCCCGGTTCTATATTTAATATATTAAGCCATCAAACTATCTTCGGTATATCGGCACGAATAGTTGGCTTTGTTGTGTTATTTGTCGCTTTTGCTATCAAAGTCCCGATAGTACCATTGCATACCTGGCTACCCGACGCGCACGTAGAAGCCCCAACCCCTGTGTCTATTATACTAGCAGGTATCCTGTTAAAAATAGGTGGTTACGGTATTATCCGTATTTGCATTGGCATTTTCCCGGAGGTTGCCACATCCGGCGCTTTCTGGTTGGGTTTATTAGGTGTCATATCCATTCTATACGGTGCGTTTAATGCCCTGGCTCAGCGCGATTTCAAACGGATCATCGCTTATTCATCCGTATCACAAATGGGCTTCGTGCTATTAGGTATCGCCTCGCAAACCACAGAAGGGATTAGCGGAGCAGTGTTCCAAATGGTGAGTCACGGCTTTTTATCGGCGATGCTGTTCTTCCTGGTAGGGGTGGTGTACAACCGTGTGCATGATAGAGATATTTACAACTTCCGCGGTTTAGGTACATTGATGCCGAAGTACATGGTGTTTATCATGATCGCCTTCTTCGCGTCATTAGGCTTGCCGGGGTTCTCAACTTTCATAGCCGAAGCGTTCTCGCTAACAGGCGCATTTAAATCGGCACTATTACCAAATTGGCTGGCTATCTGCGGTGCGGTTGGTATACTATTTAGCGCCTGCTACTTCCTGTGGACTCTACAACGCATGTTCTTCGGCTCAGTATCCCTAAAAGGTGGCGATACCTGGCGCGCAGCATTAGTCGACCTGAAACCCCGTGAGATCATCGCTTTGATACCTCTGGCATTAACAGCATTGGCTTTGGGCGTAATGCCATCGCTGGTATTTGATAAGATAAACGATTCGGTGCTGGCACTGGTAAGCTTTACAAAAACTTTCATTCGCTAAAATGCACGATCTGCTACCATATATCCACGGTTCAATATCCAATTTATTGGGTAGTGTGCAATTTTTTATGCCCGAAATTTGGCTTAGCGCATTATTTATTATTGTGCTGATAACCGACTTGCTTTTCGGTAAAAACTCCCAAAAACTTTGCAAAACTGTTGCTTGCGTGGGGATATTGTTGATTTGTATTTTAGACCTGGGACAGCGGGATTTTATAAAACAAAGTTCAGAGGAGAATATCCCCTTATTCCTTTTTAATAACTCTTTATTACTCACCCGCGCGGCGGTCAACTTTAAATTCATTATTGATCTGCTGGCATTTGTGCTACTTCTTTATGCCGATTGGGATCATAAGCTACGTGCACACAAAAAAGGTTTGTCCGATCTGTATACCATCATCATTGCGTCCATATTCGGATTACATTTAATGACCATGGCGGTCAATCTGCTATCCATTTACCTGTCAATCGAGATGGTTTCCCTGGCTTCCTATTTATTAGTTGCCTATCGTTCAGAAAATGCTTTCAGTACCGAAGCAGGTTTAAAGTACGTATTGTTTGGGGCGGCCGCTTCGGCTATTATGCTGTATGGAATTTCGTTATTATATGGCTTTACAGGGTCGTTAGATCTGTTCGACGGTAACTTCGTGCAAGGCTTAACTCAAGCAAACGGTATGGCGGTTTCTTTTGCCCTAGTACTGGTATTGTTAGGAATCGGATTTAAATTATCATTTATCCCAATGCATTTTTGGGTGCCCGATGTTTATGAAGGTGCCTCAACCCCGGTTACAGCCTATTTGTCAACTTTGCCTAAAATAGCGGGCTTTGCCTTATTGATTAATTTCCTTACCCCGTTTATCTTTTCTGTCAGATGGTCGGCCTTTGATTTTAAGCTGTTTCTGTCTATTGTCGGCATCGCCACCATGATAGCAGGTAACTTCGCCGCGGTACTGCAAACTAACGTGAAACGCATGTTGGCTTATTCAAGCATTGGGCATACGGGATTTGTTTTAATGGCGATAATAACCTTCAATCAACAAGGTATTACAGCGCTTACCTGGTATTTACTGGTGTATAGCATAGCTAATATTGGCGCGCTGGTACTGGCCAGTTATTTTGCCAACGTAACCGGCGCCGAAGATATGGAAGGCTATAAGGGATTAGGCTTGCGTTATACTACCGCTTCGGTATGTTTTGTAATTATACTCATATCGTTAACCGGTTTGCCTATAACTGCCGGGTTTACGGGTAAAGTGTTTGTATTCTCTGCGGTTTATGGCGTGTACCAGCAAAATCATGATCTGTGGCTTTTGCTGCTGATGATAACCGGTGCCTTAACTACCGTAGTTTCGCTGTTCTATTATCTTAAAATTCCACTCAATCTTTTTATTAAAAGATTGGAGATTGTTAAAGAACCTGTAAGTAAATCGTATAATTTGCTTTTTTTAGCGACGATAATATCTGTGTTGTTAATTTTATTGGGGATTTTCCCAGATTTTGTTATTAATTATCTATAATCAGGAGTCTTTGAAATTTTTTTGTTAAAAAATCAACAAAAGTTCATTTATATGTGATTTAAATCATAATTTCAGGCGTTTTTTAATCAGTTCTTATACTAATGAAGCGCTATCTCCCTTTTTCAATTATTATTCTTATACTGGCTTTAACTTTTTTTTACCCATCAGTCGAAGTAAATTCCCTCACAGATCCCAAATTCAATACCGGTGATATTGCCTGGATGCTGATGTCAACAGCCCTGGTACTGATCATGACACCCGGACTCGCATTTTTTTACGGTGGTATGGTTACTAAAAAAAATGTAATATCAACCATGCTGCAAAGCATCATCTGTATGGTTATCGTAACTATAATGTGGGGCATATTTGGTTTTAGTTTAGCATTTGGTAATGATGTGCATGGGGTTATAGGTAATCCCGGTACTTATTTTATGATGAAGGGAATGATGGGAAATGCAACCTGGAAGTTGGCGCCAACTATCCCGTTATTGCTTTTCGCCATGTACCAGTTAAAGTTCGCTATTATAACACCGGCACTTATCACTGGTGCTTTTGCAGGGCGTATCCGTTTTAATTCATACATCATATTTGTGTGCTTGTTCACCATATTTATATTCTCACCATTAGCACATTGCACATGGCACCCCGACGGCTTGTTAAGCAAGCTTGGCGTACTTGACTTCGCAGGTGGTACTGTTGTGCACATGTCTGCAGGTTGGGCGGCGTTGGCATCAGCATTATATCTAAGGCGTCGTAACGAAGTTGACCATACTCCCGCACGTGTTACTTATGTAATCATAGGTACCGGGTTATTGTGGTTTGGTTGGTTCGGCTTTAATGCTGGTTCCGCATTTGGTGCAAATCATTTGGCGGTACTTGCACTGGCAACCAGCACTACAGCCTCAGCGGCAGGCGGTTTAACATGGATATTTTTCGATATGCTGCGCGGTCGTAAACCATCGGCCATGGGTACTTGTATAGGTGCTGTTGTTGGTTTGGTTGCTATAACCCCAGCGGCAGGATATGTATCTATACCGCATTCATTAGCTATTGGTATTATATCGGCGGTAATAAGTAATTTAGTGGTAGAGTGGCGTACACGTACCACCATTGACGATACACTTGATGTATTCCCATGCCATGGCGTTGGCGGTATGGTAGGTATGGTGCTTACCGGCGTTTTTGCCAGTCAGGATATCAACCCCAATAATACTACTGGCGATGGTTTGTTCTTCGGCCATACACATTTGTTTTTTGTACAATGTATAGCATTAGTGGTGGTATCAATATTCTCATTCTTTGGCTCGTTGTTGTTACTTAAGATTACCGATATGATATCTCCTCTGCAAGTATCCGACGAGGAAGAACTTATCGGTTTAGATATAAGTCAGCACGGCGAAAAATTGTAACCTGGTTTGCAGGTTACAAATAAATTGCTAATATTTTTAGTTTTTTAATAAGATAGTCTTATATTTGAAAACTAAATTTATTATCACAATGAAAAAAATCTTATTTTTATTAGCGGCTTCCGCTATGGTGTCTTGTAATGCTAACCAAAAATCATCTGGTGGTACCGATTCTTCCAAAACGGATACAACCAAAACAACAGTTACCACTTCAACTACTGAAAAGAAAGCAGATGTGGATCCATCATCGTGGAGCTATGAAACTGACACAGACAAAATGACCTCCAAATTGTCTTATTTCGCAGCGATCAATGCAACCAATAAATTGCAATTTGGCGCTCCCTATGAAGGTGGCTCAATCGCAACCGTCACAATCAGAAGCAAAGCAAAAAAGAACGAAATTATCTTAACAATAGATAAAGGCCAGTTCATTTGCGATGTAAGCGATGGTTGCGCTATTAAAGTTAGGTTTGATAACGACCCGGCAATTTCATTTAATGGTAGTGAACCATCTGATTACAGCAGTACTACCTTATTTATTCATCCGGAGCCAAAATTCAT
>Ga0206841_1003_pt1 | contig 72795 bp, 58 predicted proteins | sample Alteio_BWOrgCont_25_FD_152851 | JGI IMG/M metagenome (GOLD analysis project Ga0206841, IMG submission 152851) | Enriched cells from forest soil in Barre Woods Harvard Forest LTER site, Petersham, Massachusetts, United States -... | ecosystem: Environmental > Terrestrial > Soil > Temperate forest >... | reverse complement strand
CAAGTTGTGGCCTAACCAGTCGGAGCCCAGGAAATCGATGATCCGATATCACCATCGCACTTGCTTGCTCTAATTCGGTAGTTGTACAGATGGCTCAGAGCGGCGACGCTGCGCTAACTTGCTATTTTTGACTTGGAGAGGATTGAATACCTGCGCAGACGACCTGTCATGAGGCTGCTATACGGTTTTTGTACAGGACAAATGTCCTATTGATAGGTTTATAGGCGAATGGGTCAGGCTCTCGGGTTCTGCAGTATCGGATTTTGGCGGGGAAATGAAATTCCATGCAAGGGCAACTTGCTTGTTGATGACGAGGGTGAATTCAGCTTAGCCTTAGGCGATGGCAGACGGGATCACAGAGACGACGGGCGCGACGACTGGTTCAGACCTGGGTGCAAGGCTGCCTTTCGGGGCACAGGCGACGAATGGCCCTTCGCTGCTACTGCGTAGATTGCGAAAGACATTCGCAGATGTTGTAGCCGTGGACGGTCTCGACCTCGAGGTGATGGGCGGAGAGTGTTTTGGGCTGTTGGGGCCGAACGGCGCGGGGAAGACGACCACCATTGAGATTTGCGAAGGGCTGACCTCTCCGGATGACGGTACGGTAGAGCTGCTGGGCCTGAACTGGGCCAGCGGCGCGAATGAATTGCGCCAGCGCATCGGAATCCAACTGCAGGAGACGCAGTTTCCGGACAAGCTGACGGTGGAGGAAACGCTGCGGCTCTTTCGCAGCTTTTTCCGGCGCGGCATCTCGGTAGAGGAGTCGATCCGCACGGCGCAGCTCGAGGAGAAACGCCGCTCACGGGTGGGCACGCTCTCAGGTGGCCAGAAGCAGCGGCTGGCAATGGCCTGCGCACTGGTGGGCGATCCTGAGCTGCTGTTTCTCGACGAGCCGACGACGGGACTCGATCCGCAGGCGCGGCGTCACCTGTGGGATCTGGTCGACCAGCTAAAGCAGGCAGGGCGCACGATTATCTTGACCACTCACTATATGGACGAGGCGGAAAGGTTGTGCGACCGGGTGGCGATCATGGATCACGGGCGGATCATCGCCTTGGGAACACCGCCGCAGCTGATTGCCTCCGTTGGCGGCGAACATATTGTGGAATTCGCCATCACCGGCCATGAGGCCGGACAAGGCCTGGTCGATTCGACTCTGCTCACTACGATCCCCGGTGTGCAGTCCCACCGTGTCGATGCGGGATTGCATCAGCTCTCTGTGCGTGAGCTGCATACTACGGTGCCACGGATCTTTGCCGCCCTGACCGGCCAAGGACTACATCTGAGCGAGTTCCGCACCCATTCGGCAACGCTCGAAGATGTGTTTGTTGCGATGACGGGGAGAAATTTGCGCGATGAATAAGCTGGAACTGAGCAGCCTCTATCAACTCACGATGGTGCGCTTTCGGCTCTTTTTGCGCGAGCCTGAGGCGATCTTCTGGATCTTTATCTTTCCTATTCTGCTGGCAGCAGGGCTGGGAATCGCCTTCCGCAATCGACCGGCAGATGTATTGCAGGTGGGTGCAACAACTTCGCAGCTGACTCAGGCGCTCGCTGCGAACAAAGGACTGAAAGCAACGACGATCGATGAGGTAGCCGGCACACACGCATTGGCGACGGGAGACATTCTGCTGCTCGCGATCCAGAAGCCGGACGGCGTGGAGTACAAATACGACGACACCAATCCCGACGCGCGTGCAGCGCGCCTCGTTGCAGATCGTGCGGTTCAGGCGGCTGCGGGACAACGGGAGGCCGTTCATTCCGAGAATCAGCTGGTGCACGAGACGGGTGCAAGATATATCGATTTCGTCGTGCCGGGACTGCTGGGAATGAACCTGATGGGATCGGCAATTTGGGGCTTGGGCTTTTCAATTGTGGAGGCCAGGCAGAAGAAGCTGCTCAAGCGGCTGGTGGCGTCGCCGATGCCTCGCTGGCAATATCTTGCGTCGTTTCTGCTGTCCCGGCTGGCAATGCTGGTGATCGAAATTGCGGCGTTTCTAGGGTTTGCAAGGCTGGTCTTCGGAGTGCCGTTTCGTGGATCGATGTGGCAACTGGCATTTCTGTGCGTGCTCACTTCGTTATCGTTTTCCGCGTTGGGGCTGCTGATTGCCTCGCGCGCCAAGACCATGGAAGCCGCCTCCGGGTTGATGAATCTGGTCATGCTGCCGATGTGGATTTTGTCTGGAGTGTTCTTTTCGGCGACACGCTTCCCGGCGGTGATTCAGCCGATGGTACGGGCGCTTCCGCTCACAGCGGCCATCGATGCGTTGCGCGGCAATATGCTGCAGGGAATGAACCTGGGGCAATTAGTTATCCCCGTGGGAATCCTGTTCGCATGGCTCGTGGTTCCGTTCGCTGTTTCGCTCCGCATCTTCCGATGGAGATAATCGGCTGAGAGGCAGGGAACTCTCACGCAAATGCAGCCGGATCACTGCCTCTGTGTTTCACTACGATATCGACGATGTACTTGCCGATGGCAAGCGACGCCGTAGCCGCAGGAGAAGGGACGTTGCACACATGCACGATGCCTTCAGTGTGAACGATGTGAAAGTCGTCAATCAATTTACCGTTGATGTCCAGGGCCTGCGCACGAACGCCAGATCCACCCGGAACCAGATCGTCGGAAGTGAGTTCTGGCATAAGCCGCTGGAGCGCCCGGACAAAAGCCGCCTTGCTCCATGAACGATGATATTCACCAAGTGACATACGCCAATGTTTTGCCGCCATCTTCCAGAAGCCTGGAAACGTGGCGTATTCGAATATGTCGCGTGCGCGAAAGGATGTTTTTAAATATCCCTCTCGTTTGAGAGCAAGTACCGCGTTTGGGCCGGCCTCTACTCCGCCTCCGATCCGCCTGGTGAAGTGAACGCCCAGGAAAGGGAAGCGTGGGTCGGGTACGGGATAGATCAGTCCGCGAATGTAATGATGCTTTTCCGGCACGATGTCATAGTATTCGCCGCGAAATGGAACGATTGTGAGATCCAGCCTGGAATTTGCCAGGCGGCTCATGCGGTCGCTATGCAGTCCTGCGCAGTTGATGACAAAGTTCGCCTCAATGGGGCCTTGGGTAGTTTCGATGACGGTAGTTGTGCCGGAACGCTTGAGTCCGACAACCTCATGCGAGAGGTAAATCATACCACCCAGAGAGGTTATGAGCTCCGCATACTTTTCCGAGACCTTGGCATAATCCACAATACCCGTGCCTGGCACCTGAATTCCCTGAATTCCGGCAGCATGCGGTTCGATTTCGCGAATCTCATCGCCATGGAGCTTGCGAAGCCCCTTTAATCCATTACCCTGGCCGCGCAGGAACAGCTCTTCGAGCCGCGGAATTTCTTCCTTTGCGGTCGCGACGATAATCTTGCCGCAGATATCGTAGGGAACTCCATGTTCCTGGCAAAAGTGCACAAGGGCGTCCGAGCCCTCGACGCAAAGACGGGCCTTGAGGCTTCCGGGCTTGTAGTAAATCCCGGAGTGTATGACACCGCTGTTGTGGCTTGTCTGATGGCGGGCGAGCCCAGGCTCTTTCTCAATGATTGCCAAGGAGATACCGGGAAAACGCCTGGTGAACTCAAGCCCGGTGGCGAGGCCGACGATCCCTCCCCCGATGATTGCAACTTGATTTGACGGTTTTGACATGGAATCCGTAATAGTGATTGCTCTTTGGTTCAATTCGACATCGTGCTGGAATTTAGGGGATCACTCGGCGGCTGCGCGCATTACCGCACTGGTGCGACGAGCGTTTGCGTCGCCGATCGGCGCCGGGGAAGGTTTTTGCATTTTCTTCAGCCATTCGGCTGCCATTTGTTCGGCCTGAAGCAATTGTTCCATCGTTAACGCCTTGCCGACACTCTTGCTGGTTCGCGATATTTGATGGCTGGCAATCAGGTACCACTTGTAGGCTTCGACCATGTCCTGCTCATCGGTCTTCCGAGTCCAATAATATCGAGCCAACTCCAGTTGTGCGGCTGCTACCCCTTGTTCGGCAGCCCGCTGGTAACCAACCAGAATGGAAACACTTTGTAGATCTTGTTCAGTGCTATTTTGGCTTGAGGGCCCGGCCGCTGATTCCGCTAAGCTGGTCCGGCTGAGAGTCATAAAAAGGAGTTCGATCCGGCTTGAGGCCCCGATCTTGTCGTAGATTCGAAACAAATAATTCTTGATGGTGTGTTCGCTCAATCCCAAACGCTTGGCTATTTCACGATTTGTCATGCCTTGGGCGACACAGCCCACGACTTCCAACTCTCGCTTGGAAAGGTGTTCTATTCCCTGAGCATTTAGCGCAGAAGGACTATGCGAGGCCGCCAAGGCCTCTACGACCAAGCCCATTTGCTGACTGTTGGCCCAGATTTGCCCTTGATGCACTTTTCTCAGGCATTTACTCAAGGTTTCAATCGAATCTTGCCTGCTTAAGACTCCACGGGCGCCGGCACGAAATGCCTTCAAAATAAACTCAGATTTTGAAGAGTCCAGCAGCATGACAGCGCGGACGTTTGGATGCGACGCGTGTACCTCTCGCAACACCTCAAACCCACCGCCAGGCTGATCATTCAAGTCGGAACTGAGAAGAAGGACATCGATGCTGTGCAAGTCTGCTCGCGCACTCAATTCCTGCGAATCTGAACTGATGACTTCCAGGTCGCCGTCACGTCTCAGTGCGTCTGCGAGCAGCTGCGTGTGGAGACGAGTATCGTCAACCACAAGTATGCGAATTAATACCTCGACGGCTTTGTCGCGCATTACCCTGCTCATGGAACCTCTGTATAACAACTGATTCTTTGGCCGGGGGAGGACATTGCCTTGTTAAGAACAGCTCTCGAAGCTGGTTATTAAGGTAGACCGTCCGTTTTTTGCTACTTCCTTGCGCTCCAAAACTATTGCGTATCTTTACTGCAGTGTCAAATCTCTGCACACAATCATCACACGTGATTGAGTGCAAGTCCATAAGCTTGTAAGCCAGCAAAAACATGATTGGTTTTCGGCAGGCAAATTGTTGCCTGCCGGAGATTTGGCGTGCGTCCGATTTGGGCCGGAAGCCTGCGAGCTCACAAGCTGATCCGGGAAATCCCTACCAGCAGCTGCGTGCCAGCCCTCGTTTGCCAAGTCGCGAAGGAGAATATCTTCTCTAGAGTATTTTGTCTCTATTGAGGAGTAAAGAATACCTATCCCGTGTGAGAAATTGGTTGCTGAGATGGTATACCTCTTGCAGCCTTTTGCATGCAGAGGTACGCTGGGTTCACTTTAGGCAAGCGGCTGCCGTAGACAGCCCCCACCCCCTTGCCCAGGTCCCCCCATTGTTGTGTGCCTTGCTGTTACAGCTTTTGAAGGCTGTAGCTGAAGGTCGGGTTCCGCCAATTGGTTCCGCAGCAGATAGGGGATCTCGTTGGCAATTTAGATGGCAACAAGGGTCAATGAGAACTGTGACTCAGAGGGCGAAGCTACGTATATGCGCAATCATCTCATCGAAGTACCTCAGCTAAGTCTGTTGCTGACATAAAGTAGGCTCCTCAGGCAGATCGCTCGCCGTCATTCATTGATTCCAACGACGACCAGAAGGGGAAGTAATGAGCGCCAGCAATCAATTATGGGAATTTCCGGATTCGGCCGCAACGATCGGGAGAGACGTGGAAAATTGGTTTGCCGTGCTAACCCATTCACGTCACGAAAAGATTGTCGCCCAGCGCCTCCGGGAAAAAGGCGTCCATACTTTTTTCCCAACTGTCACAGAGATCCATCGTTGGCGTGATCGCAAAAAAGCGGTAGAGCTGCCATTATTCAGTTGTTATTTGTTCGTAAAGCTGATGCCTAGCAACGAGGACCGTCAAAGGGTTCTGCGGGTTGACAGCGTCCTTGGATTCGTAGGCAATCCCGGATGGGGCACGCCGATTCCGAACGAACAGATTGAAGCGGTTCGAACTGTGGTACAGGAACGGTTACCCTATTCCTGCCATCCATTTCTCAAGACTGGACAGCGCGTTCGAATCCGTAGCGGCGCATTGGATGGCCTCGAGGGGATTCTCCTGTCGCGAAAAGGGGATCGCAAGCTGATCCTATCTGTGGATGCGATGCAGAGATCTCTAGCCGTTCAAATCGATGGGTTCGACGTGGAGCCCATCTAGACCTTCCTCCGCCCCGTTGTACCAATGCCCAAGAGTCACCCCTGTGATAGGTAAACCAACCGAACCAGCAAGACTGCTCGTCGTGAGCCATGATTCCGCCGTTCTTCGCGCACTTTGGTTGCTTGCGGAGTCGAACAACTGGCAGTGTGAAAATGCCACCAACGCGTGGGAGGCAATGGAGCGCATTCAATCCGCGATCACTCCGGACCTGCTCCTGTTGGACCTGCCGCAAGGGGATACGGACGGTTTGCATATTCTGCGCTGGTTGCATCGCCTTCGCCCTGCCCTGCCCGTCATCATAATGGGTCACCCGGACAGTGTTGGCAGGAAACAAGACGCGATTCGCCTGGGCGCGTGGGATTATCTTGTAAAGCCCATCGATGACCGCCAACTTGAATTGGTCATCCGGCACCATCTTTCCCAGTCTCTCGAAACTATCGAGGCAGATATCACAAGCGACGATATCGAACTGGTCAATGATGACAATTTTTTCATCGGGATTTGTCCGATGATGAGAAAGCTTCGCGCGCAGGCTGCACTGCTAGCGGAAGCTAACGTGCCCGTGCTCATTCTCGGCGAGAACGGAAGCGGTAAGGAGACCACGGCTCGCTTAATTCATAAATTGTCTGTCCGTTCCGGATTCGAGTTCGTAAAGGTAAATTGTGCAGCACTGCCGACCGATTTGCTGGAACGGGAGCTTTTCGGACACCGACGGGATGATACAACGTCTCAGGGGCGAGCCAAAGCAGGAAAATTCGAGCTCTGCGTAAAAGGCACGATTTTACTGGATGAGATTACTGAGATGCCGATGAGCCTGCAGGCTAACCTATTGCAGGTACTCCAGAATAAGCGATTTGTCAGGCCGGGAACTTCCACTTTTGTCGACATCGATGTACGGGTTCTGGCCTCGAGCACTGCAAATATTGAGCACGCAATTTCAGAAAAAAGGTTTCGTGAGGATCTCTACTACCGACTGAGTGCCTACACGATCCACGTGCCGTCTCTGCGGGAGCGCAGGGAGGAACTTCCGCTTCTATCGCGTCACTTTATGCACCAGCTTGCCAAGCACTACGGTCTATCACCGCGCGACTTTTCGCCGGCCATTATCGAGGCTTGCCAGGCATACGCGTGGCCTGGCAATCTGCGAGAGCTGGAAAGCTTCGTGAAGCGCTATCTTATCGTGGGCGATAGGGAACTAGCATTCCAAAAAAACGGATGGGATCCGGATGAAGCGAGCGAAGCAGCGTCGATTATGCCGCAGAACTCGAAGGTGCTTGCATCATCGCTCATCCAGTCCAGTGTTGGCGCGCCCAGCTCTGATTCGCTTCGATCTCTGGTGCAGAGTGTGAAATTGGAGGCTGAAAGGAATGCGATCGCAGCCGCACTCGAGAAGACGGGTTGGAATCGTAAAGCAGCTGCACGCCTGCTCAAGGTTAGTTATCGAACGCTCTTATACAAAATTGAACAGTACAAGATGAGATCATCTGATCCCTCTCCATTTCCCAAGGGCAATGGACTCCGAAGCAAGGGAAGCGGATTCGGTGAGGATCGGAAGGATTGATCTAGGTCCACATAAATCACTCCCAAGATCGTCAACAGGACTCACCATGAAAAACAGTGCTTATCACCCGATAGGTTTAGGTCTCGTACTAGTCATTCTTGCCGGCTCAGCATGGGCGCAAACGCAAACTTCGAATCAAACTGATCATCGGCTCCCGGTTCCTGAAGCGGCTGCGGCCCTCGCACAGCCTCCGGCATCATCAGAAAACAAAGCGCACGACAGCAGCTTTGTTATCGGCAATGACGACCTCCTGGCGATCAATGTGTGGAAAGAGCCGGACGTCTCTCGATCACTGCCGGTGCGATCGGACGGAAGAATCTCACTGCCCCTTGTAGGAGAGGTACAGGCTGCGGGACGGACTCCTTTGCAATTAGAACAGGACATTACCACCAAGCTGCGGAGCTACATTGCGGAGCCTGAAGTCACGGTCATGGTGCAGCAGATCAATAGTGAAAAGTTCAACATTCTCGGGCTAATCGTAAAGCCCGGATCCTACCCACTGATACGTGGAACAACAATCCTGGATGCAATTGCGAATGCCGGAGGATTCCGGGACTTCGCCAAGCAAAAATCAATTTATGTTCTTCGTCAAAATGCCAGCGGTGCCAGCACGCGCATTGCCTTTAATTACAAGGATGTTATTAAAGGGGAGCACCCTGAGCAGAACATAAAGATTGAGCCGCGCGACACCATTGTCGTGCCTTGAGGCAGCTTATGTTTGTACGAGCCTGTCTATGTCTTTCGCTATTCGCTGCACTGCCCGCCTGGTCACAAGTAACCGCGAGCGCAACAGAGTATACTGCCAACTCGGCAGATGAAACCTTAATGCAAACACCTCCTCCAGTGAGCAGCGAGACGTATCCAACGGAGGTTGGCGTCGAAACGCGTTCAAACTATCTGCATGCTGGAGTGAGCGTTAGTACTGCATACAATGACAACGTATTAGCGGGCAGCGGAGCCACTCCAATCAGTGCCACAAGTTACACGATATGGCCCACGATTGCTCTCGATATGACCACCTCGCGATTCCATCAGACATTGACTTACAGCCCGGGATTCACCTTCTATCACGGCAAGGATGCGCAGAATGAAAGTGATCAAAATTTAGACTTTGATCTCCAGTATCGTTTGAGCCCCCACGTGACAGCCAGCCTTCGGGATACCTTTCGAAAGAGCTCGAATGCGTTCAATCAGCCTTATTTACTTTCGGGAGGAGCTGTATCCGGTTCAACGCAATCTTCAGTAACAGCCATTGTGGTTCCAGCTGTAGATCAGATCAATAACATTGCGAATGTGGAACTGACATATCAATTCGCCAGGAACGATATGATCGGCGGCTCTGGGAATTTTACAAATCTGGATTACCCCGATGCGGCAACAGTTCCTGGCCTTTATAATTCGAGCTATCGCGGGGGCTCAGTGTTCTATAGTCACCGCCTGTCCAATACCGTATATCTTGGCGAGACATATCAATATTCGGAAACCGTCGGTTCCTCCCCGAGTGGACAGAATAACGCTCAGAGTGAGACTCGGTCGCAGACGTTTTTATCTTTCTGCACAATTTACCTAAAGCCTAATTTGTCGTTTTCAATATCGGGCGGACCACAGCGTTTTGTGTTCACTCAATCTGCTTCGCCGACATCAGAATCGTGGGCACCTACTATAACGGCAAGCGTAGGCTGGCAAGAGCGGCATACAAGTTTTGCGGCTAGCTACACGCAAGCTGTAAGTGGAGGTGGCGGGCTGCTTGGAACTTATCATTCAGATAGCGGCAATGTGTCCGTCCGCTGGCAAATGGCTCGTACCTGGACTATCGGCTCACAGGCTAGCTATGCAATTACCAATAACGTGAGCTCATCTTTGTCGCAAGCCAATCCAGGCGGGTATGGAGTTTCCGCAACTGTCTCAGCTCAGCACCCGATTAGCCAGCACTTCAATATGGAATTTGGATATACGCGAATCCATCAGAGTTACAGTAGCGTTGCGGCCATATCCAATGCTCCCGATTCTAATCGTGAGTACGTTTCCATTGTCTATCAGTTCACAAGACCATTGGGAAGATGACCGTGTCAGAAGTCTTGGAAGAAGAAAAATCCGGGCAGTTCGATCTCCAGTTTATTTTGGGCATTGTGCGCCGCCGCCACATGTTCTTCTTGATACCACTGTTTTTGGGGTGGATCCTGGTCTGGGCAGTCAGCTGGATTGAACCTGTGCGCTATAAGTCGAGCACACTGATTCTGGTAGAACAGCCCACTATGCCAAAAGAATATGTCGTGCCAAATGTCAGTGGAGATTTGCAGGACCGGTTGCAAAGTATCACTCAGCAAATTCTCAGCCGTACACGCCTTCTTCTAATTATTGACCAGTTGAATCTGTACACAGAGAGCCGCAAGCGGATGACGCCCGATGAAAAAGTCGAGCGTATGCGTAAAGATATCGACATCGAGTTGGTCCGAGATGCTCAGAGCGAGATCAGCTCGTTCAAGATCAATTATTCGGCAGGCAATCCCCACGTTGCTCAGCAGGTAACTGGGGAACTGAGTAAGCTATTCATCAACGCGAATCTCCAAGTGCGCCAGCAAGAGTCCGAAGGTACCACTCAATTTCTGGAAAATCAGCTGGAGAGTGCGCGCGCGAATCTCGCCGTGCAGGAAGCAAAGATTCGAGAGTTCAAAGGACAACACCTAGGCGAGCTGCCTGCCCAGCAGGCAAGCAATCTCCAGATTCTCAGCGGTCTGCAGCAGCAGCTTGTAAATGACCAGGATGCACTTAACACGGCGCAACAGCAAAAAGTTTATTTGCAAACACTGATCAATCAATACCGAACACTTCAGGGAACGACCCGGACGGCTGACGGTACACCTACTCGCTTGCCAGCAATTGACCTGCAGCTTGACAAGCTAAAAGCGCAACTGGCAGACCTGAGCTCTCACTACACAGATAGCTACCCGGATATTCGTAATTTGAAAGCAGAGATTGCGAAGACCGAAAAGGTTCGTGCAGATCTCATTACGGAGTTAAAGAGCAAAGGTAATAGCGACACCCAGCCTGATGGCAGTACACTCGCGCATGATGCTGCGGACTTCTCTCCAAACTCGCCTATGTTGCAGCTGCAGGGACAGCTTCATGCAAACCTGGCTGAAATTCATAATCGAGAGCAAGCAGTTGCCAGCTTAAAAGCCAAAATCGGCGACTATCAAGTTCGCTTGAATCAGGCACCAGTGACAGAGCAGCAGATGGCAGATCTGACCCGTGGCTACGATCAATCCCAAGCGAATTACGATGAGTTGCTGAAAAAGAAAAACGCCTCAGAAATGGCGACGAGCATGGAGCAGCTGCAACAAGGCCAGCGGTTCAAAGTGCTGGACCCTCCCAGTTTGCCTCTGAAGCCGGACTTCCCTGATCGCGTCAAATTCTGTGGACTCGGTGTGGGGTTTGGTATGGCACTAGGTCTTCTGGTAGCAGGTGGGTTTGAATTCATGGACGATCGCCTGCACAATGAAAAGGAAATCAAAAATCTGCTTCCGATCATGGTAATCGCTGAAATCCCGGAGATTGTGAGCCCGTCGGATGAGCGAAATAGCAAAAAGAGACTAATGCTCGGATGGGGCATGGCTGCACTAGTATTTGCATCTATCCTGGCGGGTTCAGCGTTCAACTATCTGCACAGTTAAGGTCCTCTTCTCAATGTACAAGGCCTTCTTCAATCTAACGCGCAATCCGTTCGAGCTTACGCCCGATCCTAGTTTTCTTTTTCCGACCAAGCGGCACAATGAGGCACTGGCGGCACTTTACTATGGTGTTCGACGGCATAAGGGATTTGTTGTAGTCACAGGAGAAGTAGGTACCGGGAAAACTCTTCTTCTTCGATGCTTATTGCAACTGTTGAAACAGAGCAAAGACGTCGCCTATGCATATATTTTCAACAGTCTGCTCTCTCCAACAGAGTTTCTGCAGTACATTCTTGCTGACTTCGGCCTTCCCGTTTCCGGCAAGAACAAGAGTGAGCTACTGTTTGACCTAAGCCAATTTCTGATCGCGCGAGGATCAAAAAAGCTGACTACGGTTCTCATCGTAGACGAGGCGCACCATCTGTCTACAGAAATACTTGAAGAGGTCCGCCTTCTCACGAATTTGGAGACGGCCGAGGATAAGTTACTGCAGATCGCATTGGTGGGTCAGCCCGAACTTGATGAGAAACTCGATTCGGTCGGACTTAGGCAACTCAAGCAGCGGATCGCTCTTCGTGCGCGGCTTGATTCGCTGGATGAAATCGAGACCAAAGGATATATTGAACGGCGCCTACGGATAGCGGGAGCAAGTTCCGAGATGAACACCTTGTTCTCTTCGCAGACTCTCGCGGCTATATATCACCATTCGCGAGGCTTCCCGCGCTTGGTCAACACAATTTGCGAGAACGCTCTTATTAGTGCTTACGCAAGAGAGTCGCGAACGGTGACGCCGGACATCATCGAAGATGTGGCAAAGGAATTGCGTCTCGACGTGGTTCATTCTCCCGAAACTGAAACCGATGGTCATAACGAGATTGATGTCCAGCGGGCTATCAGTGCTCTCCTGGACCTTTACTCCGCAAGTGAATCAGACGCGATGCCTCCCGAAGCCCGTTCAAGCGAGCGAAAATGAGCCGCATATTTGATGCATTACAAAAATCGGAAGGTGAACGGTCGGGGGTGGACTTGTCCACGCTGACAGCAGCGACTGAGTTGCTGCAGCTTGTCGAGCGTCAATCTGTCTCGGAATGGGAAAACACGGCACAGCCCGAACGACTTGATGGGACGGGAAACGTCGAGCGCGGCACGCCATCCTCAGTACAAGCATCTTCGTCAGTTGCGAAGACAGCTGAAAGTTCCGAAACAGCCGGGCTTTTGCTGAACGACAGACAGCTGGATCAGCTGGCCCATTTCCAGTCACTGCATGTCACGGTTACTCCTCAAAGTCAGCTGGTATGCCTCTCAGACAGCGAAAGTCTGGCCGCGGAGAATTTCCGGTTTCTTGGGGTGAAATTGCGGCATCTCCGGCGGGAACGCCCGCTTAAGAAACTCCTGATTACGAGTGCAATTCCTCATGAGGGCAAAAGCATGGTGGCTGCTAACCTGGCCTGCACCCTTGCTCGAAGAAAACAACAGAGGACGTTGTTGATAGAGGGAGACGTACGGCGACCAGCTTTGTCGCAAATATTTGGCTTGGGGAAGGTTCCAGGCGTCTGTGAATGGCTGCAAAACGAAAATAGCCCAATGACGAATATCTACCGTCTCGAGGGGCTGGACTTTTGGATTTTACCGGCAGGAAGCGCTTCGGGTAATCCTCTGGAGCTTCTGCAATCTGCGAAACTGTCTGTCCTGATGGATCAGTTGACCACGTTGTTTGACTGGGTCATTATCGATTCCCCTCCTGTGCTCCCTCTGGCAGACACAAGTGTCTGGTCGCGATTGGCTGATGGAATTCTTCTGGTGACGCGTCAAGGAACTACCGAGAAGAAAAAATTGCAGAGAGGGCTCGAAGCCCTCGATCAAAGAAAACTGATTGGCGCATTGTTGAACGGTTCGCAAACCCCAGCTCATAGCGAATATTACTATCCCTATCGGTCATCGACTGCTTCACAGCCAGGCAGTCAGGCTGAGAAATAGAATTCGTATCTTGGAATTAGTTCTCTCAGCAAAGATTTTGATCTCTTACAAAACAGAACGTTCGATGATCAGCAACTTACAAGTATCTTCCCTGTTTTTTGTAGTTTCAAGACCATCGGAGTCCTGTCTGGGGCCTGCTGTTTATGTAACTACTGAGACGAACAAGGAGAAGGTTCAGTGACTTTACTTGACTCGACCGACGAAACAATAACTCGCTCATTGTTCTCTGAATTGACTGTTGAACGTAGCGCCCTTGGAGAAGATGCATTTGGACGAATGATTGTTGTGGAGCGGAAAAGAACGGAGCGTTCCGGAAAGCCGTTCCTGCTTATGCTGCTGGAGGCCGGAAATCATCAGGGCTCGGGAAAAAATGGAAAACCTCTCGACACCATGGTGTCCACCTTATTGTCGTCCACGAGAGAGACTGATGTAGTCGGCTGGTATAAGGAGTGGACTACGGTTGGTGTGATATTTACAGGCCTTCTGGTCGACGACAAGCATTCAATCCTGAATACAATCTTAACCAGAGTTAGCACTGCTCTGCGAGACAAGCTGACTTTCGAACAATTCAATCAAGTTAGCATCTCGTTTCACTTTTTCCCCGACCATTGGGATGAAGATACTTCCGGGCGTCCCAGCAATAGGGCCTTATACCCTGATCTGTCGCGCCGCGATGATCAGAGGCGCCCACTGCTGGGAATAAAGCGGGTGATGGATATTATTGGCAGCCTATTGGCCTTGATTATTTGCGCACCCTTATTGGCGACGATTGCGCTGGCAATCAAAGTGTCATCCAAAGGCCCTGTATTTTTCAAGCAGAAGCGCGTGGGACATTACGGAAAAGTCTTCACCTTTTTGAAATTCAGGTCAATGCACCTCAACAATGACCCTAGTGTTCACAGAGAATATGTGGCGAACTTAATTGCCGGCCGCGCGGTGCGTCTACCTTCAAACGGAAACGGAGATGGTGTCTACAAGCTCACGAATGATAAGAGGATCACGCAGGTGGGAAAGTTCTTGCGGAGATCCAGCTTGGACGAACTGCCGCAGTTCCTGAACGTTCTGAAAGGTGACATGTCGTTGGTAGGTCCTCGCCCGGCAATTCCATACGAAGTAGCCTCTTATCAGACATGGCACCGTCGTCGAATATTGGAAGTCAAGCCGGGGATCACAGGGCTTTGGCAGGTGAATGGCCGAAACCGCATTGAATTTGACGAAATGGTCCGGCTGGACCTGCAATACGCGAAGGGTTGGTCTCCCTGGCTCGACATCAAGATCCTCCTGCGTACGCCTCGTGCGGTGCTCCGGGGGGCGCATTGAATTACATCCTGTAATTTCTCTTTCGATTTCAATCCACACTTCAATACTGCAACGATCTCCTCCAATTCAATCAGTGCTCCACTCAATTAGTGACTCTAGAGGAATGGTGAAAACATCGTGAATTTCGGTGTAATTGGTTATGGCTATTGGGGGCCGAACGTCGTAAGGAATCTTGTGAGTCTGGAAGACTCACAGGTACTTGCCATCGCGGAGATGAGTCCTGTCGCGCGTAAGCGCGCACAAAAGGCTTATCCGGAAATACATGTGACCCAAGACGCGTTGGAGGTGATCTCGTCACCTAAGATTGACGCTATCGCCGTCATCACTCCCGTCTGGACACACTACGAGCTGGCAAAGGCTGCGCTGGAGAATGGTAAGCATGTGTTTGTTGAAAAGCCATTTACCAGCAATACCGCGCAAGGTGAGGAACTTATCAATCTCGCCCGGCAAAAGAACCTCAAGATCATGGTGGATCACACCTTCTTGTTCACCGGCGCTGTGAAGAAAATCTGGGAACTTCTTGATGAAGGTACTTTGGGTAAGCTCTACTACTATGACTCAACCCGTGTAAACCTGGGGCTCTTCCAACACGACATCAATGTTCTGTGGGATCTCGCGCCACATGATCTTTCCATCATGGATTACCTCATTAAGGGGAGCCCCGAGGCGATCGTGGCGACCGGGCAGAGGCATCTGAACTGCCACGAAGATGTGGCCTTCATGACCCTCTATTTTCCCGAGAAGGTGATAGCGCATATCAACGTCAACTGGCTGTCGCCTGTAAAAGTCAGGACCACGCTCATCGGCGGGGAGAAGCGAATGCTCGTCTGGAACGATCTCGAAGCCGACGAAAAGGTAAAGGTGTACGACAAGGGAGTGAATATCACGAACCGCGAAGGCGTCTACGAGTTACTCGTGAATTATCGTTCCGGCGATATGTGGGCGCCTCAGTTGGAACAGGTAGAGGCTCTCCGTCAGGAACTCACCTACTTTGTGGACTGCGTTTCAAGTGGGCAAGAGCCGTTTAATAACGGATGCGCCGGACTGCGGGTGGTCAAGATGCTGGAAGCAGCCAGCGAATCGCTGAGCAAGACGGGCTCCTTGGTATATCTATGAACTCCTATAACTGCATCTCGGACAACGTCAAGATGGGTGAGAATGTCCGACTGTCGAAATTTATAAACATGTATGGGTGCGAGATCGGAGACGAGACAAAGGTCGGCGCATTCGTAGAAATCCAGAAAAATGCCAGTGTCGGAAGATGCTGCAAGATTTCCAGTCACACGTTTATCTGTGAAGGAGTTCTGATTGAGGACAACGTCTTCATCGGGCACGGAGTGATGTTTATCAATGACAGCTATCCTCGCGCTACGACCTCCGATGGGAATCTGCAAACCGAAGCCGATTGGAAGGTCGAACGTACGGTCATAAAGAAGGGTGCGTCTATCGGTTCTGGTGCGACGATTCTTTCTAACATCCATGTCGGCGAGAACGCGATTGTAGGCGCTGGCAGTGTTGTCACCAAAAATGTTCCGCCCAACTCTATCGTGGCCGGAAATCCGGCCAGAATTCTTCGTTACATCGAACAGCCTGTGGAAGGTTACAATGTCCATTCATAGCAGCATTCCAAACAACATTCCTTTTCTTGATCTGATTGCGCCGCACGTGGAGCTAGAGCAAGAACTCACTGGCGTATTTCGTCGAGCTCTTCAAACGGCCGGTTTCATTGGTGGTCCGATGGTTGAGGAGTTTGAGGAGGCGTTTGCTGCCTTCTGCGACGCGAGCCATTCCATTGCTGTCAGCAGTGGCACGGACGCTTTGCGCTTTGCCATTATGGCTTGCGGCGTACAGGTTGGCGATGTTGTGCTGACCGTGCCGCATACGTTCATTGCCACCACGGAAGCCATCTCGCAGGCCGGGGCCGTCCCGGAATTCGTTGACATTGACGAGCACACCTACAACATGTCGGTCGAGATGTTACAGCAATATCTCGAGGAACAGTGTACTCGGGATAAAACAGGAAAGCTCATTAGCCATCGAAATGGGCGACCTGTAACTGCAATCGTGCCAGTGCATCTATACGGACAGATGGCTGATATGGACTCCATCTTGAGACTAGCTGAACTGTATGGTCTCACAGTGATTGAGGATGCCTGTCAGGCGCATGGGGCGGAATATTTCTCCAGGACGCTTAATCGTTGGATGAAGGCCGGCTCGATGGGCCGCGCGGCTGCATTCAGCTTCTATCCGGGGAAAAATCTCGGAGCGTGTGGCGAAGCCGGGGCAGTAACCACGAATGATGCGTCTGTTGCAGACAAAATTAAAATGCTTCGCGATCACGGCCAGGCGAAAAAGTATCACCACGATGTAGAAGGCTACAATGGGCGGCTGGACGCGATCCAGGCAGGGCTACTGCATGCAAAACTTGTGCATCTGGCAAGCTGGAACACGAAGCGCCGCGACCACGCAGCAGAATATAACCGCCTCCTGGCAAACAATGAAGCCTTAACTCTTCCATACGAACCCTCATGGTCTCGTGCCGTATATCACCTCTATGTGATCCGCACTGACGACCGCGATGGCATGATGGAGCACCTGAAAAAAGCGGGCATTGGCACGGGAATTCATTACCCAATCCCCCTGCACTTGCAGAGAGCCTATGTCTCGCTCAACTATTGCCTGGAAGCTTTTCCTGTGGCAAGACGAGTAGCTGGAGAAATCGTCTCTCTGCCGATGTTCCCGCAGCTTACAGCTGAGCAGCAAGCCAGGGTGGCCGAAGAAGTTATAGCGTTTACTGCACAATGTGCCCAAAAACTGCCGGGTCGTAAAGAAAACGCGATGGTGGCCGCAGGGCAAACCCTGTAGAGATCAAGGCCCAACACCCAAAATACAATCATGAATGCAATCTTTGTGACGTCGTTCACAAAGATGATTGTTTTCCAGAAGGAGGCTCAAAGAGCGTGGAAACCCAAAAAAGCACTATCGTCGCCGGACTCGGAGAAGTCGGAAGGCCTCTCTTCGAGCTTATTTCCGGGCACCACCACACTGTCGGAGTGGATATCTCGCTGCCGCTTGGAGAAATTGGGGAAGTTGACGTACTACATGTCTGCTACCCATTTCAGATCAAGGATTTTGTTGGTGAGACTGCTCGTTATATTGAGTTATTTCATCCTAAGCTAACGGTAATTAACAGCACCGTCGGGGTTGGAACGACCAGAGCCGTTGCCGAGCGAACTGGTGCCGCTGTTGTGAACAGCCCGGTACGAGGCAAACACGCGCGCATGCTCGCTGAGATTTGCGAATACACCAAGTTTGTGGGAGCGATAGACCCAGTAGTCGGTCGGCATGCTGCTGAGCATTTTGAATCCATAGGCTTGAAGGCGAGAGTTCTGTCATCTCCCGAGGCGACGGAACTGGCGAAGCTTACGGAGACAACCTATTTCGGATTGATGATCGCGTGGGCCCAGGAAATTGAGAGGTACTGCGATCAATCCGGTGCCGACTATGAAGAGATCATTTCGTTTTATGACGAAATAAAATTCTTTCCTTCCGTCAAATATTTCCCAGGCATCATTGGCGGTCATTGTGTCATGCCGAACATCGAGATTCTGCGCAAGTTCGACCAATCTGTGATCCTGGAAGCAATTCAGGCTTCCAATCGAATGAAAATCGAGCGTGAAGCTAGTAGCAACGTTGTTGTTGCTGCGAACGCCGAGGAAGTAACGGTTTAGCCAACAGTATGAGTGCGAAAACGAATAGTGTTGCCAACGTCGATATGACACCAGCTATCGTTTCTTCGAAATCATCTCGTTCTGTGCCCGTTGTTACGTCAGAGCACAGTTTGGCTGGAAAGAGAGTCGGTATGGTAATGTTTTCCCTCTATCCTGCCGATCCGCGACCCCGTCGGGCTGCAGAAGCGCTCCTCAAAGAGGGCATGCACATAGATCTGATCTGTGAGGGGGAGGAGAAATCGCCGAAACAGGAAACACTCGGTAGCCTGAAGATCACACGGATACCCATTAAGCACCGCCGCGGTGGTGCTCTTTCCTATGCCTACCAGTACTTTGCTTTCATTCTGATTTCGGCTGCCATCCTCGCCTGGCGATCGCTCAGGTCTCGGTATGATCTCGTGTATGTGCATAACATGCCTGACATTCTAGTTCTAAGCGCGCTACTGCCGAAGCTATTTGGTGCAAAGGTTGTTCTGGATCAGCACGACCCCATGCCCGAGCTCATGACGACAATCTTCGGCATGGATGAAAAAAGTCTTGGTGTACGGGTAATCCGACATCTGGAGAAATGGAGCATCGCGCGCGCAGATCTGGTGATCACCGTCAATTTGGCTTGCAAGCGGATGTTTTCCGAACGCAGTTGCAGTGCCGACAAAATCGGCATAGTAATGAATTCCCCAGATGGCGAGATTTTTCCTTATCGTGCGGCACGATCCTATCCTGTTCGAAATCTCGGCCAACCCTTTGTCATCATGTATCACGGCTCGTTAGTGGAGCGAAATGGGTTGGATCTTGCTGTGGATGCGCTGGCACGGGTTCATAAGACGCTTCCGATGGCAGAACTCCGGGTCTTTGGACGCAGTACGCCCTATCTTGAGCAGGTAATGAATAAAGTCCGCAGCTTAGGCCTTGAAAATAATGTTTCCTATCTCGGAGCGAAAAAACTAGAAGACCTGGTGCGCGAAATCGAAGACTGTGATGTGGGCGTTATTCCCAACCAGCGAAATACGTTTACCGATATCAACACGCCGACTCGTATCTTCGAGTATCTGGCGCTGGGCAAACCAGTGATTGCTCCTCGCACATTAGGCATTCAAGACTACTTCGATCCTGATTCACTTCTATTTTTTGAGTCGGGAGACTCGGAAGAGCTAGCAAAAAAGATAGAATATGCGGCCTCACATCCAAGCCAGGCTATCGCCATTGCAGAACGAGGCCAGAAGGTGTACCTGGCGCATAGCTGGCAGCAGGAGAAAGAAACGCTTGTCGGTCTAATTAGCGGGCTTATCAAGCAGAACAAGTCGCATTCAGCGTCAGCTTAAGAATTGATGACCATCGTTGGTTGAGCTTGCTCTGTCTAGTCTTCCACCATTTCTGAAACCAGGCATGATCGGCGTTATTGCAGACTCGGCGGAACACGGTGTGATTCGTGAATTCTTCGAATTGTTCAAAACTCCCTGGGAATTTTACCGGAGCGATCGCCAATATGAAGTCCTACTGTGCTCCGGGGATGGGGGGCTAGACGAGAGCACCGCGAAGCTGGTCCTGATTTATGCAAGCCGGGACGTGGCGTTTGACGCTGTAGAAAAAATCGAGATTGCGGCTCGCACAAGCAACAGGATTCTGCCGTACAACGGAGTACGAATCCCAATCTATGGAGAGAGCATAACCTTTCGCGGAAATCAACGAGACATCCTGATGGATGAAGAGTTACAGTATGCGGGAATACACCAGCATCAATCGTCAGGTAGGGTGGTAGCACGGATAGGCTATGATCTTTTTAGCGAAATTAGAGTATTGCTAACGTCGGGGCAGCCGGCAATTTACGCGGATATACCTACACTGGATCTACACATCGCTCTGTTACGGGACTTAATTATTGCGAACGAGGTTCCGTTGGTTGAGGTTCCGCCAGTTCCAGACGGATACAGATTCATAACTTGCCTGACGCACGACGTTGACCATCCTTCGATCCGCTGTCACAAATGGGATCACACGATAGTCGGGTTTTTGTACCGGGCTGTCCTCGAGGCTTTAGTTAATCTCTTTCGAAGTCGCATAACTGCTCGAGATCTGTTTGCGAACTGGGCAGCGGCCTTGAAACTGCCGTTTGTATATATGGGCCTTGCGAAAGATTTCTGGGACGGATTCGATGATCGCTATTTAGAACTGGAAAAGGAATGTTGCTCAACGTTTTTCGTGATCCCTTTCAAGGACAATCCTGGAAAGGATCATCACGGCTCAGCCCCTGCTTTTCGTGCTGCCCGCTATGGCGCTCAAGACATCGTCGAAACGATAGGTAAGCTCGCGGCTGCCGGTTGTGAAATCGGATTGCACGGAATTGATGCGTGGCTCAATAGCATCGATGGGCAAAGGGAGCTCGAAGAAATTGGGCGCGTCACGGGTGCTGGTGAAATTGGTGTACGGATGCACTGGCTCTACTATGACCAGAAATCAGCTGTTGCACTGGAACATGCCGGCGCGGCCTATGATTCCACCGTTGGATATAAAGAGACAGTCGGGTATCGCTCTGGTACAACGCAAGCGTACAAACCACTCGATGTGGACCGGTTGCTCGAGTTACCAATGCACGTCATGGACACTGCGCTATTTTATCCGGTGTACATGGGGCTATCCCAACCACAGGCAACTGAAATCCTTGAGCGATTGGTCGACAACGTCAGCCATCTCGGGGGCTGCATAACAGTTAACTGGCATGATCGCAGCCTCTCTCCAGAACGGCTATGGTACGCATGTTATCGAGACTTAGTTGAGGATTTGAAAAATCGAGGTACGTGGTTTGCTACGGCCGGACAAGCGACCTCGTGGTTTAAAAAACGTCGCTCGGTGGTATTCGAAACCGATGGCGCAGGGCCGAATACGGTGCACGCAAAGGTCATGGACCTTTATGGAGATACTGTGCCCGGTCTACGATTGAGGACCTATAACCCCAGAGGATCACACGAAGAATACGTCGATACGGCCTTCAATGAAAGCATAGATAATCGAACTCTCGCTGGAGTCGGCCGGTGAAAGCGTCACAGATACTACGCCCCGATTAGCTGCAATCATTCATACGATGCCTCCATCTTTAGCGCTGCTTCTTTGGTTGATCTCTCTGGTAGCGTTATTGCGCTATGATCCAGCCAGAGATTCTAAGATCTCGATGGCCTTATGGGTGCCTGTACTCTTTATATTCATCACCGCATCACGGAACCCATCTCAATGGCTCGGTGGCCAACTGGGATTGTCGGCTCAAGCCCTGGAAGATGGGAATCCCCTCGATCGAATCATTACATTCTCGCTCATCCTATTGGCGGCGGGTGTCCTGATATCGAGATCTTTCAAGTGGAGCAGCTTCTTTCAGCGCAACCCGGCTTTGGTTGCATACATTTCTTTCGCTCTGATGAGCGTCCTCTGGTCCGATTTTCCCTTCATCGCTATAAAGAGATGGATTCGAGACCTCGGTAACTATCTGGTCATACTCGTCGTTCTATCAGATCCTCGACCAACCGAGGCTGTTCGTATGGTGCTTCGCCGCCTGGGCTTTTTGCTGGTGCCACTCTCCATCTTGCTCAATAAATACTATCCCCTGATCAGTAAACAGTATGACGTTTGGACTGGTGCGGACTACTATGTAGGCGCTACAACCAGCAAAAACATGCTTGGTGTGATGTGCCTGGTCATCGGGCTTTCCTTCTTCTGGGACACGGTGACGCGCTGGCCCGAACGCAAACAGAAGAGAGCAAAACGGATCATACTGGTAGACATCGCACTGTTTGCGATGACAGCCTCATTGCTGAGAACCGCTCATAGTACGACCTCTACCGTGTGCATGATTGTTGGATGTTTGGTCATCGCGGCAGCTCACACAAAAGTCCTCAAGCGCCATCCTACCTTCCTTAAGGTGCTGGTTCCTGCGACGTTTTGTCTATATCTGATTCTGTCCTTGGGCCTCAATATGAACGGAGCGATGGCTGGAGCTATCGGCAAGGATCCGACACTTACAGACAGAACTAAGATCTGGTCATTTCTTCTTAACATGCATACTAATCCCCTTATCGGTACTGGCTATGAGAGCTTCTGGTTAGGTTCTCGCCTCGAAACGTTCTGGGAGACGTCCGGTGTCGGCCATCTCAATGAGGCACACAATGGTTATCTGGAGGTTTACCTCAACCTGGGCCTAATTGGACTTCTTCTTCTTATGGGATTCGTAGTTGCCAGCTATAGAACTCTTTGTAAGAGGCTTAAGCCATTTTCTAATCTAGCTTCGTTAGGTCTAGCTTTATGGATTACCATGCTCTTCTACAGCGTCACAGAAGCCGGTTTTAGAGGTGGCTTGATGTGGCTTATGTTTTTGCTGGGAGGTATTGCGATCCCAGAACGAGCTGTATCTCGAGTACGTAGCATTGTCACGCTCGACGGCGTCGGTACAGTCGAGCGAGTCGCCAGCCTTCCCTTAGGAGCAACATGCCAACGGAGGTAATCATGAGCGAGGCCACGCGGCCTCTGACGCCGGGTTCTGAAGCTCTGCCAGAGCTTGAGGGGCCAACTACCCGCATCGTACGCAGTGAAATTGGAGTTAAAGGTAAAAATGTAGTTGTTCCGTCGGTTCAAGTAGATGACAGGACAGTGATTGCTACCGGAAAGTGGCTCAAAGTGGCGGCCGTTCGCCACGAAGAACTGCTAGAAGGCGCTACGATTGCAGATCCGGAGTCTTTTGTTTCTCAGTTGAAGAAAAGCGGATTAAAGGCCGATCTCTTTACTTTTGCGCAGCGGTTACCAGACAGCGCACCCAAGTATAGCTATCAAAAGGAATGGGAAAATGTCGCGGCGGTTGCAACCACCGATTTCTCATACTGGTGGAAAGAATGTACGGAACACAGCATTCGAAAAGCGGTAAATCGAGCGAAAAAACTTGGCGTGGTGACAAAAGTCGTGAGCTTCGATGATGAATTTGTCGAAGCTACATGCCCGATCTACAACGAGATCCCCGTACGGCAGGGTAAGGCGTTTTGGCATTATGGTAAGGATTTTCAATCGATAAAGAGCGCACTCGCGACATATCTGGAAAGAAGCACCTTTATCGGTGCGTACTACCAGGACGAATTAGTCGGCTTCATGAAAATTACCTGGGTAGATACAACCGGAACAATAACCCAGATTCTCAGTTTGAAAAAGCATTTTGACAAGAGACCGAACAACGCCTTGATCGCGAAGGCCATTGAGGTTTGCGAGGCAGAGGGCAAATCTCACTTTATATATGGAAGTTTTGTGTATTATGACCCGAATAGCAGTCTGACAGAGTTCAAGCGGCGAAATGGTTTTGAGGCGATTCCTTTACCCCGTTATTACATCCCTCTGACACTTAAAGGCGCGATTGCCCTGAAAATGGGATTTCATCGGGGTGTCGCAGCAAATACTCCAAAGCCAATCATGAGGCTGTTCTTAAAAGGAAGAAAGCTTTGGTTTGAGCATAAGTTGAAGAATAAAGAGAGTACTGCCTAGAGGAAAATCTGGAAGATGAAAGTTCACGTTGCAAGCAGTCAGGAAGAAATGCTGAAGTGCAAGCGTGGATAACTCGCGGTTAGATGAGATGGGCCGGTGTAGCTTAACGGTAGAGCAGCCGATCTGTAATCGGTAGGTGGAGCGTTCAAATCCTTCCGCCGGCTCCAATATCTAATCTTGAAATCGATCTATTGACTACCCTCTCGCTGTGATGCTATTTGGGTTGCGCCTGAACCTATTCTGACCTAATCAAAGTATGCCTGGAATCGTCGGACTTATCACAAAGATGCCACGACAGTTGGCTGTCCCGCAGTTGTTGCGGATGGTGGAGTCTCTGCGTCACGAGTCTTCCTATACAACGGGGACCTGGATGGATGAGTCGGCAGGAATTTATGTCGGATGGGCTGCGAGGCAGAACAGCTTTTCCGCAGGAATGCCCCTGCGAAACGAGCGGGGAGATATCGTTCTTGCGTTTGCCGGTGAAGAGTTTCCAGAGCCGAGCACGATTCAACATCTAAAAGAGCAAGGACACGAGCTGGATGCAGATGGGCCTTCTTATCTAGTTCATCTTTACGAAGAGGATCCCTCATTTCCTGCAGGGTTAAACGGAAGATTTCATGGGCTCCTGGCAGATCGGAATACTCGAACTGCTGTGCTTTTCAACGATCGTTATGGGATGCACCGGACCTACTATCATCAGTCGAAGGATGCCTTCTATTTTGCGGCTGAAGCCAAGGCGATTTTGGCGGTACGTCCTGATCTCAGGAAAATCAATTCCAGAGGGCTAGGAGAGTTCGTCTCCTGCGGGGCTGTTTTGGAGGACCGAACGATCTTCGAGGGTATCCAACTTTTGCCGCCCGCTTCGGCCTGGGAATTCCGCAATGGATTACTTGAGCGGAAAGGCACCTATTTCGATCCGCGTGAGTGGGAAGAACAGGAAACGCTCGACCCGAAATCTTATTATCGAGAGCTTCAGCAGACCTTTACGCAAAACCTTCCTCGATATTTTGCGGGGCGCGAGCGTATAGGAATGTCGCTGACGGGCGGGTTGGACACCCGAATGATCTTGGCTTGCCGGAAGCCTGATCCAGGGTCGCTCCCTTGCTACACCTTCGGTAGCATGTTCCGGGATAATCAGGATGTCCGTGTGGCACGTCGCGTTGCGGACACTTGTAAACAGCCGCATCAAACTATCACTGCCGGTCAAGAATTTCTGTTACGGTTTTCCGATTACGCCGAACGTGCTGTATACCTCACGGACGGATGCGTAGATGTTGGGCGTGCTCCCGACCTCTATTTAAACGAGAGAGCGCGCGAAATTGCTCCGGTTAGAATGACAGGAAACTATGGTGGGGAAGTTCTGCGTAAAGTTCGCGCCTTTAAGCCGATGGAACCCGCTGCAGGTTTGTTTTGCCCGGAGTTTCTCTCTTGCATCCACCAGACGGCAGAGACGTATACCGGAATCCTTCGTGGCCATCCCGTTTCGTTTGCGGTCTTTAAACAGGCACCTTGGTATCTCCATGGGGTGCTATCACTGGAGCAGACGCAGCTTTCCATGCGTTCTCCATACCTCGACAATGACTTTCTACGGACCGTTTTTCGGTCGCCCGCATCTGCTCTTAGCGACAATGAGATTTCTTTGCGGCTAATTGCGGATGGTAGCCGGGATCTGCTGGCCATCCCGACAGACCGTGGTCTAACAGGAAATCGAGGCAATATTTTAGATGGAGTTTCCCGAGGCGTTCTCGAATTCCTCTTCAAAGCGGAATATGCCTATGACATGGGCATGCCACAGTGGTTAGCACGGCTTGACCATACATTCTCGCCACTCGGACTGGAACGCATCTTTCTGGGACGGCATAAGCCCTTTCATTTCCGCGTTTGGTACCGCGATGCCCTTGCTGGGTACATTCAGGAAATGTTGCTTGATCCTCGCAGCCTCACAAGAAATTACCTGGAACGAAAGGGAGTTGAGGCTATGGTACGAGGGCACCTCAAGGGAGGTGCGAATTTTACTACAGAATTGCACAAAGTGTTGACGCTGGAGCTTATTCACCGCTTATTCATAGATGATGTTGAGGTGCCGTCTTGCCTTGAGCCGGTTTGTGTGGCGTCAGCTTAAAGGTTAGAATTTTATAGAGCACCCAAACCCTCGCGTTTGGCCCTTGTTGGCTCCTGCGGGCACGTCTGTAAGTTCAACAAATATTTAAAAAGGAATGGTGCCCCCCTCACCATGGCAGTAAAAAGATGGATTACGCTCGTCTTCCTATTGAGTGCCTTTACCGGCGCTAAAGCCCAAACAATCAACGCTGCAAGCTGTTCTGCGTCCGATGTGCAGAAGGCTTTTAGTTCAGTCACAAGCTCTACTACTACGGTCAGCATTCCTTCGTGCAACGGCACAAGCTGGACAAGCCAAGTGACGCTTACCGTACCATCTTCAAGTTCAACGTTCTCCGTCATTGGTGCTGGAAGTCAATCAACAACCGGCGGCGGTGATGCAACGGTTATTATTGACAACTACGCGAGCAGCAACCCTTTGCTAGTCATAAATACAGCTGGCTCATCGTCTGTGCTTCGTATATCTGGTATCAGTGTCGAAGCCGGTTCAGGCACCACCAAGTACAACGGAATCGTCTCAATTGGAGGCGCTTCTCAGAACGTCCGCCTTGACCATTCCCATTTTTCCTCCACATCCAGTTCAATGGTTCAGTTCCTAGGTTGTATTAATGGGGTTGTGGATCATTCAGTTTTTGACGGTGGTGGTGTAAGTAACGCCGTGAGAGCGTACAACGCTGGGACCTGTTACAGCGACAGTCTCGGGGTTGGCGATCAGTCATGGGCACATAGCACCTCTCTGGGATCGTCTAATTTCCTCTTCATGGAAAACAATGTATTTAATAGCGGGGCCTCCAATGACTGCACAGATGGTGGGAGATTCGTCTCGCGGTTTAACACATTCAATACCACGACGCCAGCTCCAACCGTACAGACCCATCCCACAGGAGGTGGGCAAAGAGAACGGGGATGCAGGGCATGGGAAGTTTATAAAAATCAATTTGATGCCGTTAGCGGAAACTACATAAACGCCGGTTTCTTTGTGAGTAGTGGGACCGGAGTCATCTGGGGAAATACAGCCCCGTCATCGTCTGCTGGTGGAGGTACGGGGTATCAGAATCTAATCACCGGGCATGTGATGAGAGCCAACAACAATACCTATCCTCAATCTGCTCCTCCGAATGGATGGGGATATTGTGGCACTGCTCAGACAGGATCTCCAAGCGAATGGGACCAAAACACAGACTCGAGTGGCTATGGCTGTCTTGACCAAGTAGGACGAGGTGTAGGACAACTGTTGGTCAACGATTTCCCGAATATGACCAATAATTCGACAGGGAACATTACGTGGCCAAAGCAGGCACTCGAACCCGTATATGAATGGCTGGATGCATGGACTCCAGTGCCCAACAATCCAGGGGCGGTATGGGGAGAGTACGAGTCACAAGCACAGCAGAATCGGGATTACTACCTTGGCACTAGCAATTCAGGTGGTCAGATATCGTTCAATGGCACTTCAGGTGTAGGGAACGGAACACTGGCTGCTCGTCCTTCAACCTGTACGAAAGGTGTGGCTTATTGGGCCACAGATCAAGGGAATTGGAATCAGAGCGGCAGTGGCGGACAGGGAGAGTTATATGCCTGCACGGCTACAAACACATGGACGCTCTACTATTCTCCTTATACCTATCCGCATCCCCTTGTTGCAGGTTCACCTTCTACGCCTTCTTCTGCCCCGGCTGCCCCAACGGCTCTTCAAGGGGTTGTTCATTGATCTATCCGTGGAGAGAGCCAAGCAATCTCTCTCCACGTTAGTGTCAATTTGACAATGCCAATCAGGCCTGATGGACAGGTCTTACCATGAAACCTCTAGTCTCCATTCTTATTCCTGCCTATAATTCCGCGGAGTGGATCGCCGAAACGATCCATTCCGCGATTGGTCAAACCTGGCCACACAAAGAAATCATCGTCGTTGATGATGGTTCGACTGATCGGACAGCCGAGGTGGCGCGACGATTTGCTTCGAAAGCAGTTACAGTCGTGTCTACAAAAAACCAGGGTGCTGCCGCGGCTCGCAATCACGCGTTGCAGCTCAGCCAGGGGGAGTATATCCAATGGCTCGATGCGGATGATCTTCTCGCTCCAGACAAGATCGAACGGCAACTTGCAGCATTAAGAGAATCTGACAGCAAGCGAGTACTCCTTTCTTCGGCGTGGGCCTTTTTCAACTATCGACTCAACCGTGCCCGCTTCACCCCCACATTGCTATGGCACGATCTCTCCCCTGTAGAGTGGCTTCAGAGGAAGATGGATAACAATCTTCACATGCAAACCGCGACGTGGCTGACGAGTCGGGAACTTGCAGAAGCCGCAGGGCCTTGGGATAAACGCCTCCTGAGCGATGATGACGGAGAGTATTTTTGCCGTGTGCTTCTGGCATCCGAGCGAACCCGTTTTGTGTCAGAAGCAAAAGTTTTCTACAGAATTACTCAATCAAGCCGCCTTAGCCACATTGGTGCGTCAGATAGAAAAAAAGACGCAATGCTAACTTCAATGAAATTGCACATTCAATATCTCCTGTCGCTTGAAGATAGTGAACGAGTGCGAAAGGCTTGCTTGACGTATATGCAGAATTGGTATACCCATTTCTATCCGGAGCGGCCGGACATCATATCGGAATTGCAGAATCTGGCAGGCCAACTTCAAGGACATTTAGTGGAGCCATCTTTGCGCTGGAAGTATGCCTGGATGAAGCCGGTATTCGGGTGGAAAGCTGCAAAATGGGCCCAGAGAGAACTTCCGCAGTTCAAGGCTTCATGCATCAGACAGTGCGACAGGGCAATGCATAGGTTGGAGTCTCACGGCACGTCGTTGCAGTCTCTGCCAGCAACTGGGAGCGCAGCTCAAAGGGATTAAGGGCTGTCGTCTACCGAAAAACACCCATCTGATTATTTTTAGCGCAGGCATGCGCCAGCTCTTCCATTCGTTGGAACCGACCCCTCCACTTCAGAAAATTGTAAAAACATAGCCAGGATGAAACCAAATTTCCAGAACCATAAAGACGATGTCTACTGGAAAAGCGCTAAAGCATCGGCTGCTTTGATGTCTCCCGGTCCAGTCTCTGAAATCAAAGTAGCCCTGCTTACTGGCGGTAGCGACAGGCCCTATGTGTTCGGTTTAGTCACATCGCTTGTAGCGCAAGGCGTGGGCCTGGATCTGATTGGCAGTGACGAACTCGACTTCCCAGAATTTCGCAGCAAGTCTGAAATCAACTTTCTTAATCTGCGAGGCAGTCTCCAGTCGAATGTCAATTTCTTAAGAAAAGCTTTTAGAATTTTAAAGTATTATGCCAAGTTGATCCATTACGCCGCGACAGCCAAACCGAAAATTTTTCATATCCTGTGGAACAACAAGTTCGAGTATTTCGATCGGACGCTGTTATTGCTGTACTACAAGCTTCTGGGTAAAAAGATTGTCCTCACGGTGCATAACGTGAATGCAGACAAGCGAGATGCTAAGGATACATACATTAACCGGCTTACATTGCGGATCCAATATCGGCTCGCCAACTGCATCTTTATTCATACGGAAAAGATGAAGATGGAACTCATTGAGGAGTTCGGCGTGCAACGCACCCGGGTCACGGTTATTCCATTCGGGATCAATAATGCTGTTCCTGATACATCTCTTACGGCAGGTGACGCAAAGCGGCGACTGGGACTCCGAGAAGATGAAATGGCTATTCTCTTTTTCGGTAGAGTCACACCTTACAAAGGCCTTGAATACCTGATTGCTGCGTTTCGGAAGGTCTTGGGCACGCGCGAGAATTATCGCTTGGTCATCGCTGGCAGGCCCGATAGGTGTGAAGAGTACTGGAACGCAATCCTGGAAGATATTAGTGAAGACGTACAAAAAGGGAAAATATTACTTAGGCCAGATTTCATACCTGATGAAGAGACAGAGGTTTATTTTAAAGGAGCAGATGTTCTGGTCCTACCTTACCGGCATATCTATCAGAGTGGCGTTCTATTTCTAGGGCACAGCTTCGGTCTTCCCGTTCTTGCGGCTGACGTGGGTTCTCTCAAGGATGAGATTGTTGAGGGCAAAACGGGGCTTGCATTTAAACCAGAAGATCCAATCGATTTGGCGAGAGCTATTGAACAGTATTTCACTAGTGACTTGTATGCGGACCTGGATAGCCAGCGGCAGGAGATAAAAGGTTACGTGAATGAGCGGCATTCCTGGGACGTTGTCAGTCAAAAAACTATGAACATATATGCCAGATTTCTTCGCATGCCATCGTCAGAGCAATTGCCGGGTCACGAGGTATCGGACACTGCATTTGATGCAAAAATCCCATCATAAGGTGCTATTGGGAAGCTTACATTCTACGACGTCAAAAGTATCAGCCGAAAGCTGAACCTGAATACCCCTTATGTCAAAACAAAAAACCGCATTTGTTACGGGTGCAGAGGGTTTTATCGGCTCTCACTTGGTCAAATTCCTGCAAGCTAAAGGCTGGCAAGTAATTGGCACTCATCGGCTGCACGGCTGCAATTCATTCCCCAAGCTTGAGAACCTGTGTTTTGTGCAATGTGACCTGCGCGATGGGCAACGAATAACGCAGTTGCTGGCAGAATATCAGCCATCGCATATATTTCATCTCGGAGCACAGAGTCTGCCGACAGTTTCTTGGGCAGATCCGGTCGAAACATTCGAATCGAATGTCATGGGCTCATTGTACTTATTTGAAGCAGTGCGTCACATGAAGCGTACTCCGATCGTTGTGTCGGCTTGCTCAAGCGCTGAATATGGGCATGTTCCACCATCAGCCATACCAGTCACGGAAGAGCAGGCGCTTCAACCGCTTCACCCCTATGGGATCAGCAAAGTGTGTTTGGATCTTCTGGCACGGCAATATTTTCTAGACTATAAGATTCCGGTAGTCAATTTGCGCCTTTTCAATACTACTGGCCCTGGCAAGATAGGTGATGCGCTTTCCGACTTTGTGAGGCAGTTAGTTCGAATCAAGAAGGATTTGCAGCCACCTGTGGTTGAGGTTGGTAATCTGAAGCCCCGTCGTGCATTTCTAGACGTCAGAGATACAGTGCGGGGCTTCTATCTGGCTGCACAAAAAGGAAAACAAGGCGAGGCCTATAACCTGTGTGCAGCTGAGACACATGAAATCGGCGAATTATTGCGTATCGCAATCCGACTATCTGGGGTAAAAGCAGAGATTCGGCCTGTGGCCCACTTGATGCGGCCGTCAGATGAAAAGATCATTTTCGGTAGCACATCTAAAGTTAGCAGGGACACCGGTTGGAAGCCGACGCTGCCTATCGAGCAGACATTGTCTTCCATGTTGGAATACTGGGACCAGAAACTCTAGGATTTTCAGAAGCCCAAAGTGAACACAAAAAGATCCATAACGGCCCGAGGTGACTTAATGGGCAATCATCCCATACCTTATGTTCTCATTACTCCTGCCCGGAATGAGGAGGCGTTTATTGAGAAGACACTTCAATCGGTGATTAAGCAAACGATTTTGCCCGCGAAGTGGGTGATCGTAAATGATGGATCAACCGATGCCACATCCAGCATCGTGCGCCCATATCTCGCTGATCATCAATGGATTGAACTAATTGATCTCCCCGTACGCAAGGAACGCAATTTCGCCGCGAAGGTATATGCATTCAATGCTGGGCAAGAGAAAGTTAAGGATGTCGACTATGAAATCATCGGCAATTTGGATGCCGATGTTTCGTTAGATGAGGATCACTTCGAGTTTTTACTTAATGAATTCGGGAAAAACTCTTGTCTTGGAGTCGCAGGTACGGTTTTCGAGGAGCAAGGAGGGTATAGCTCGGAAACGGACAGTTTCGAAGGGCGAAACCACGTTTCAGGCCAATGCCAGATATTTCGGCGCAGTTGTTTCGAGGAGATTGGCGGTTATCGTGCGAACAAAGCTGGAGGCATAGACTGGATGGCCGTTACCACCGCGCGCATGATGGGATGGACGACTCGGTCATTTCGAGAGAAGTCGTTCTTTCACCACCGAACCATGGGAACAGCCGAGCGCGGGCGGTTAGCCTCAAGTTTCTCATACGGCGAAAAAGACTACTATCTCGGCGGCCATCCTATCTGGCAGATGTTTCGAGTCGCTTACAGAATGACAAAGCGTCCATATCTGCTGGATGGCATTGCGCTGGGGTTGGGCTATCTTTGGGCTCTCCTGCGCCAGACAAAACGTCCCGTTTCTGATGAATTAATGCGATTTCACCGCAAAGAGCAGATGCAGAAATTGAAAACCATTGTTAGGTCGGTAGCTACGTTCAGGCATATCGACAGTTTTGAAGTCAAGACAAGTTAGTGCGTTGATTGCATAGTCGCAATGATGGAAATAGAGACAATACAGCCGGCAGTGCTCAGGTTCGTGGAGTGGCTCAACCGTTATGGTGAGACTTCGTACGATCACCAGAGCTTTTTTGCGAGCGCTTTAGGACGCGGTGCGAAAGCTCTCTACTATAGAAGACCGTTGCTGGGCAAGCTTGCAGTAGCGCCAATGATCTTCTCCGAGGCATTTCTCCCCTCTGCGCGGCGGCTCTTCTGGAAACCGCAGAGATTCCCCATAGCCGACGCTCACTATGCGATGGGTTTTGCTTTTCTCTCACGAATCGCTGATGAGGAGCAGTATTACCTGCGCGCAGTTCACTTCCTTGAGGTTCTTAAAGAAACCCGATCCACAGGCTATAGTCACTATTGTTGGGGATATCCGTTTAATTGGGAAACAAGGCGTGGCACGATGCATGAGGGAACTCCGCTCATTACGACTGTGCCATATGTTTACGAAGCCTTTCTGCAGGTTTATGAGATCGATGGTAATCAAAAGTGGTTGGATATCATGCGGTCGATCGCTCAGCATGCTTTTTATGACTATCATGATTTCGCCACATCGGCGAATGCGTCGAGCTGTTCCTATAATCCTGAACCAGGTGAGCCGGGTGGCGTCATAAACGCCAGTGCCTACCGCGCTTTTCTTCTGACGAGAGCAGGGCTGGATTTCTCGCAAGAAGAGTTTCTTAAAGTTGCAGAGAGAAATTTGAATTTTGTTCTTGAATCTCAAAATGACGATGGGTCCTGGTACTACTCTACGGACGGGGAAAGAGATTTCGTCGATCACTTCCATACATGTTTTGTTCTTAAAGCACTAGCAAAAATAGAAGCTCTCACCGGAAATCATCTGTGCACCAAGGCTATCGAGCGTGGTGTTAACTATTATGTTAGAAGTCTGTTCGACAGTGAAGGCTTACCCAAACCATTTTCCCGTAGGCCTAGGTTAACGGTATATCAGCGCGAGCTTTACGACTACGCGGAGTGTATTAATGTAGCGGTGCTATTGAAAGGACGGTTTGCAGCACTAGATGGCATCTTGTCATCGTGTGTGACGAACCTAATGGAGTGGCAGAAGTCAGATGGATCCTTTCGAAGCCGCCAACTTCTCATGGGATGGGATAACACTCCTATGCACCGTTGGGCTCAATCGCAACTGTTTAGAAGCCTCTGTTTCCTGCTTTATTCGAATGCACGCAAGTTTAACCTCGAACCGATAGCACAGCTCTAATCGATCAATATGTGTGGAATCTGCGGACAATACAACTTTGGAGACCGGGCTCCGGTCTTCCGCTGGAGGATCGAACGGATGGCGGCCAGCATCTCACACCGGGGTCCCGATGATGAGGGCTACCACATCGCTGGTCCGCTCGGACTCGGATTTCGCCGGCTCTCGATCATCGACCTTACGGGTGGTCATCAGCCCATGTCTGATCAAGAAGAATCCATCTGGGTCATTTTTAATGGGGAGATATATAACTTCCCGGAATTAAAGTCTGAATTAGAAGGACACGGTCACATATTTAGAACTAAATCCGACACAGAGATCATAGTTCATGGTTATAAGCAATGGGGTGATGATGTACTGAATCATCTGAATGGAATGTTCGGCCTCGCGATCTGGGATGTACAGCAAGAAAGGTTAGTTCTTGCCCGTGACCCATTCGGGATTAAGTTGATTTATTACAAGATTGAAAATGGCCGCTTGTATTTTGGCTCGGAAATCCGAGCTGTCCAAACCGCCATAGACGAGACGCCTGAGGTTGATCCAAATTCTCTGAACCTATTTCTCCGGTATCGCTACACTCCTTCGCCCCATACGATGTTTATGGGCATTAGTAAACTTGCATCAGGGACGATGCTGGTGTGCGAAAAGGGAACCGCTTTCTTGCGTCAGTGGTATCAGTACCAACCTGCGCCATTTTCACCAATGAAGTCCGAGGAGGAGGCGCAGGAGGAGCTACTCGAACTATATAAGCAGTCAATGAAGCGACATCTCCTGAGCGATGTTCCCGTTGGCTTGCTGTTGAGCGGAGGCGTCGACTCTGGGTTATTACTGGCACTAATGAATCTGTATGGGAAGTCTTGGCGCACATACACAGTAGGTTATGGCTCCAGCTTCTCTGATGACGAGTTGATAGATGCGGCAGCGACGGCTACTCAATTCTCCTCACAGCATACAGAGGTGACGCTCGACAGAAAAACGTTTGAGGAGATGCTGCAGACAATTGTGTCATGTCTAGAGGAGCCGATCGCGTCTTCCTCAATTGTCCCCATGTATTTTGTCTGTAAACGTGCCCGCGAAGATGTGAAGGTCGCACTGATAGGGCAGGGACCAGATGAAGTATTCGGTGGCTATCGTCGTCATCTTGGCGTGCGGTATGGAGCATATTGGGGAGCGATACCGGGTTGGATGCGTGCCCCGATTGCCTCGGCGATTGCTATGCTGCCAAGAAATGAAACCCTAAAACGGGGTGTTTATTCGTTGGATGTCAAGGATCGGATGCGAAGGTATCAGTCTGTGTTGTCTTTGCTCCCAGGTAATGAGATCGACGGTCTTTTTAGAGATGGAATGCTGGAGCCAAAGGCGGGGGATGAGATATTGGAATGCTGGAAAGCTCTGTCGCCACTTATGAGCGAGACGGACGAGCTCGGCGGTTTCCAGTTTTTGGAAGTGAGATCTACTCTTCCCGACGAGCTCCTGATGTTTGGGGACAAGCTATCGATGGCACACGGCCTTGAGGTGCGAGTACCTTATTTGGATAAAGAGATAGTGGAATACGCCGAAAGGTTGCCGGCGAGTTTCAAAGTGCGGAACGGTTCTCAAAAATGGCTACACCGAAAGGTGTGTCAAGAACTTCTACCAACATCAATCCTAAAAAGAAAAAAAAGAGGATTTGCTGTGAATGTTGTTGATGATTGGTTCCGCGGTGCCATGAGCAGCAAGATGGAAGAGATACTAATGGATAAAGGTTCGCTATTGTATCGGTATTTGCAGCCATTGGCAGTACAGCGAATCTTCAAGCAACACCAGTCAGGTCAGAATGATTATCACAAGATATTGTTTAGCCTGGTGGTTTTTGAAGAGTGGCTCAGAGTTCAACTCTCGCAGGGTGCCAGGACGGGACAAGAAGTTTCTGCTTAGTATCGACACTGCGAGCTAAATGTTTATTTAGAACCAGAAACAGGCAACTGCACGGATTGATGCGAAGAGCTTGATGATGATCATTAGTGCTGAGCATACATGTATAGGTCAATTCAATAAATGAAAGCTGTTTTACTAGTTGGAGGATTGGGCACGCGACTGCGTTCTGCCGTGTCTTCGTTACCTAAGGCGCTGGCCTCGGTAGGCGATCGGCCTTTTCTAGAGCTGCTGGTGCGGCAATTATCCAGGCAAGGCATTAGTCAGTTGGTAATGTGTACGGGATATCTGGCAGAACAAATAGAAGACACATTGGGCGACGGAAGTAGCTTCGGGGTCAAGATCGAATACTCTAGAGAAGCTGTTCCTCTCGGGACAGGAGGAGCACTAAGGCTCGCGCAGCGTTATATGCAGCATGAATGCGAGTTTCTTGTATTAAACGGTGACTCCTTTTTGCAAATTGATTTCAGCGAGCTCATTAGTTTTCATCGAAAGCATGACAGTCTGGCGACAATAGCGGTAGTGCCGGTTCAGAATGCGAGCCGTTATGGGACCGTACACGTGGAAGCAGATGACCGTGTGTTACGATTTGCGGAAAAGACTGGCGATAATGTGCCTGGGATCATCAACGCAGGTGTATATGTTTTCGGCAGTGCGATTTTCGCGCAAATTCCGGAAGGGCCGACAAGCCTAGAACGAGATGTTTTTCCTAACCTCTTGGAACAAGGTGTTTATGCGTTTGAGCAGAGGCGATTGTTTATCGACATTGGTACTCCCGATGACTACGGACGGGCGAGAGAGATGTACGACCGCTTAGCCGATGCTGCTCTGTATAAACATTGAACTACTGCCTTTTTATTTCTCGGCATGAAGCCCGCCAGCAAATCTAATAAAATCCCAGGCTCCCCTTTAGCCTGCGAAGGTCCACCTGCACTCATAGGAAAAGACGTGAGACAACCAGATAGTTTTGAAGAACGCGTTACCGGGTTGATAAAAGCATCGATTGCTGTTAAGCAGAAGCTATTTCAGAATGTTGTGCTGGTTTCAATGATGGCCGAAGTCAGCAGGGTTATCGTCGATGCCCTACAGCAGGGTAACAAACTGTTTTTGTATGGCAACGGAGGCAGTGCGGCGGATGCCCAGCATATCGCGGCAGAGTTTGTGGGACGGTTTGCCTTTGACCGCCCGGCGCTTCCGGCCTTGGCTTTATCAGTCAATACATCCTGTGTGACAGCTATAGGCAATGACTATGGTTTCGATCTTGTCTTCTCACGGCAGCTCGAGGCTCTGGGGCGAAAGGGCGATGTTGCGATAGGTATTTCAACGAGCGGCAATTCACCGAATGTTCTGTGTGGTATGTCGACCTCCAGAAGGTTAGGGCTACATACGGTCGCGTTTACAGGCCATTCTGGGGGCAAAATTCAAGGTGTAGTCGATCATTGCCTATGTGCGCCATCGAATGACACGCCGCGTATTCAGGAGTGCCATATTTTGATGGGTCATATTATTTCCGAACTGGTGGAAGAGACGATATTCCATGAACAAAGCAGTATTTCTGGATCGTGATGGAGTTATCAATCGCGCAGCTTCCGAGGGCAAGTACATTGTCCGATGGGAAGAAATGTATGTTTTACCTGGGGTCGCGGAAGCGATTCGTTTGCTAAACACAAGTGGCTTTCTTGTGATCGTTGTTACAAATCAACGCTGTGTAGCGAAGGGGCTGATCACAGTAGAAGATCTAGAGATCCTGCATCAGAAGATGTGCGGAGAATTGGCCGCGACGGGCGCGATGATTAACAAGGTGTACTACTGCCCTCATGACATGGAACCGCCCTGTAGCTGTCGAAAACCGGGGCCAGGGATGCTGCTCGAAGCAGCACGCGACCACGATGTCACACTGTATGAATCGTGGATGATCGGAGATTCTACAAGTGATGTCGAAGCTGGCATAAATGCTGGCTGCAAAACAGCCCGAGTCATTCGAAGCCATAGATTATCGGGAGATAGCAGCGGCGTTAGTGCACCATCCTTGCTCGGTATTGTCCGCCAAATTGTTGGATCAGGTAAACGTACTCAAACTGACAATACAAGGTAACTGCCTAAATTGTTTCTAAAAATGAACATAGCCGCCCTAGGCGAAAGTTCAATTTATTGTCCCAGGCCATTCTGGCCCATCCCGATATCACAAGTAGGATAAAACATGGTAATAACCAGCACACCCCTCCGCATTTCATTCTTCGGTGGTGGTACCGATTATCCAGTCTGGTCACGAGAGTATGGTGGTTCTGTACTGTCTACGACCATCGACAAGTGCTGCTATATAACTTGTCGGCGATTACCGCCTTTTTTCGAATATCACAGCCGCATTTCCTACTCAACGGTCGAAAATGTCAACAGGAATGATGCCATTCAGCATCCATCGGTTCGTGCGTGCCTTCAATACCTGGGAATTGATGAAGGGGTTGAAATTCACCATGTGGCAGACTTGCCTGCGCGCACCGGCTTAGGCACAAGTTCCGCGTTTACTGTTGGGCTTCTCCACGCTCTCTATGCGCTGAAAAGCCAGATGTGTGATAAACATGCGTTGGCTTCGGAGGCTATACATATAGAGCAGGAAATGCTCGCAGAGGCCGTAGGCGCCCAGGATCAGGTGAGCGCTGCATATGGGGGCTTCAACCGTATCAACTTTAATAAGGATGGCTCAATCGAGGTGAAGCGTATCTTAGCTTCACAAAACAGGATTGCGGAGCTCGAACAACACCTGGCGCTTTACTTTACTGGGTTTTCACGAATCGCCTCTGAAATTGCCCAAGAACAGTTAAAAGTTACGCCTCACAAAATGAAGGAATTAAATACCATGCTTCAGTTCGTAGATGAGGCTGAAGCGATTGTTGTCAATCCCAATCGCCCGCTGCATGAATTTGGCCGCCTCTTACATGAAGGCTGGCAAATAAAGAGGACGCTTACAGAGAAAATATCAAACGCCAGCATTGATGAAATCTATCAGGCTGGACTTGATAGTGGTGCCTTGGGAGGAAAACTTCTGGGAGCAGGGGGCGGGGGATTCATGCTCTTCTTCGTACCGCCGGAACGGCGTGAAGCATTGAGGATACGTCTGAAAAAGCTATTATGTGTCCCGTTCACCTTCTCAAGCAAGGGTAGCGACGTGGTCGTCTACGAACCGGAGGAGCGATATGATCGATCGCTAACGGCGGAACGTGAGTTTATATACGCTCAAAGCGGCTATTGAGACCCTGATTGATTCGACTTTACAAACAGTCAACCCCGAGACAGAGTTTGTGGGAAACAGAGTGATCGTGCGCTCTGAGTCACTCGTAGGTGGAATTTGCCTTTGTGTATTGGGAATAATATTAACAGCAGGGTTGTGGCCGTTTCATGTTCCCAGCAATCAGGTGAAGTGGCTTAAAACCAGGAATGGGCTTCAGTTCGGACGTCACGGCAGTGCGATCACTTCTAAGCCCATCCAAGGTAGTAGCCTGAACAATACTTCAGCGACATTAGAAATCTGGTTGAATCCAGCGAGTAGCGAAAACAGTAGCACAATTCTTTCATTTGACGCATCGGGCCATCCGGGAGAACCCTTCTCGTTGCGTCAACGAGGAGAAGCGTTGATCATTCGCCGGAACAATGTCGACCCTCAGGGTATTTCTCGAACGGCTCTATTTTATTTGGATCATGTGTTCCACGAGAACAACGCAGTTTTTTTGACGATTGCTTTGAATAGCCGGGAAGCCCTGACTTATGTGAATGGGAGTCTAGCAAAAACCTTTCCCCTCTCGGGGGCATGGAACGACCTAACGGGGTGGGCTGTGCTTGCTAACGTTTCAACAGCCAACGATAGCTGGTCAGGAGAAATTTTTGGTTTGGCCATTTATCAATATGAGCTCACGGCCTCGCAAATAACTGCTGATTACGAAAGTTGGGAGACAAAATGGAAGCCTGTGCGGATATCTTCCGAAGAACACGCGGCTCAGGTGTATTTGTTTGATGAACACGGTGGGCCAATAGCGCATAATCTATACGATGCGTCGACTTGCTTAATTATCCCAACTCATTACTTTATTTTGCACCCCAGATTTCTGCTCGCGCCATGGAAGGAATATCATCCGGCAGTGCGTGGATATTGGTATGATACCGGCATAAACATCATCGGATTCGTTCCTCTCGGCTTTTGCTTCTTTATCTATTTGTCATTGTTAAGATCAATTAGATATCCCAGCATAGCAGCCGTTTGTCTCGGATTGTTTACGAGCCTTGTCATTGAGCTTCTTCAAGCGTTCCTTCCAACGCGCAGCTCTGATATGACGGATTTAATTACCAATACTCTCGGAACGACTATCGGCGTGATCATCTCTCGCAGATTTGTCGCACTGAGCTGATAGCAAAATAGAGACGATAACAGCCTAAAAGTTATTCAATAGTCAGGTGGGCTTTTATCGCCTTGAAGAAACTGCCCATCTATGAGTGACTCCAGGTTCTATCGGATATCCTTGAATATGATCTTTCATAAAACTAATCTAGATGGGGTCGTTGAAGTTTATCTGGAGCCTAAAATTGATGAGCGCGGGTTCTTTGCCCGCTCATGGTGTCGGCAAGAATTCGAGCAAGAGGGATTAAATCCCAGCTTGGTGCAATGCAGCATCTCATTTAATTCAAAAAAGGGTACATTGCGCGGTTTGCATTACCAAACAGACCGCTATGCGGAGACAAAGTTAGTACGTTGTACCAGAGGCGCGATCTACGATGTTGCCGTTGATATGAGGCCGCAATCCGCGACATTTATGCAATGGGTCGGAAGTGAATTGACAGCAACGAACCGACGCGCTCTCCACATCCCGGAAGGCTGTGCACACGGATTCTTGACATTGGAGGATGAAACAGAGGTGTTTTATCAAATATCGGAGTTCTATCGCCCGGAGGCAGCTCGTGGTGTGCGGTGGAACGATCCGGCCTTTGCAATTGTATGGCCAGGAACGGTTGAGGTAATCTCAGACCGCGATCGTGCCTATCCGGACTTCGAATTAAAGTGATCAATCTACTACAACAGTTTGGCCAACAAGTGCTGGCAGAGAGCGGTAAAGAGCTACATAGATTCGCCGCGGAGCTTTACCCCATTTGCCGAAGCATCACTGGAGACGGCATTCGCGAAACATTAACTCTGATTGGGAATAGAATTCCGCTACAGATCTTTGAAGTGCCTACTGGGACTGCAGTATTTGATTGGGTCGTACCGAAAGAGTGGAACATTCGCGATGCCTACATAAAAGATGCAGCGGGGCGGCGAGTAGTGGATTTTCGGAGGAATAATCTTCACGTGCTGAACTACAGCACTCCAATCCATAGGCTCTTACCGCTGAGCCAGCTAAAGGAGTATCTGTTCACTTTACCTGAACATCCTGATTGGATTCCGTATCGAACATCTTATTATAAGGAGCAGTGGGGTTTTTGCCTGACTCATAACGAGCTATCAGGCCTTCAGGATGAAAATTACGAAGTTCTCATCGACTCCACATTGCAAGATGGACACTTATCCTATGGCGAATGCTTCCTACCCGGACAATCAAATGAAGAGGTCCTGATTTCGACCCATGCCTGTCATCCGTCTCTCGCCAATGACAACCTTTCCGGTTTGGCGGTCGCTACATATCTGGCGCAGCTTCTGGCAAAACGTGACCTCCGATATTCCTACCGTTTTCTTTTCGCCCCTGGAACCATAGGGGCGATCACTTGGCTCGCACGAAACCGCGACAAGGTGAGCCGCATCCGGCATGGTCTGGTGCTGACCGGTATCGGAGACCGAGGTGGGTTCCATTACAAGAAGAGCCGTCGCGGGGACGGGGAAATTGATCGTGCCGCAGCCCATGTTTTACGGCACTGTGGTGAACCTTCCGAAGTACTAGAGTTTTCTCCATATGGCTACGACGAGCGACAGTACTGTTCGCCTGGCTTCAATCTTCCCGTGGGCTGTCTGATGCGAAGCGTTTGGGGTACATTTCCTGAGTACCACACGTCAGCAGACAATCTCGATTTCATCCAACCGACTGCATTGGCGGGATCTCTTCATACGTGCCTGGCGATTGTCAATGTTCTAGAGAACAATCGCCGATATATTAACCAGAATCCTTGCTGTGAACCGCAACTAGGGAAGCGCAATCTTTACAGGTCTATGGGTGGAGAATCGATCGGGCAGGAGATTAACGCACGGCTTTGGGTGCTCAATCTTTCCGATGGGGAGCATTCCTTGTTGGATATCGCGGAGCGTTCCGACATACCTTTCTCGACTATCGGCGAGGCTGCAGAGCTGTTAGTACAAGGCGGCCTGTTATCTGTGATTCCTGATGCCTAGTGTAAGGTAGTGCACATTTCTCGACAGCTGCTCGTTGTTTATGGTTGACACCGTGTCACCGGCTTCATTAACCATATTGTTTATTCCTTCGTTCTATCCTTCCCCAAACATAAGCATGTTAACCTCCGTGGCTTGACTATTAAGTCGAATTATCTATTGGAAGGAGTTTCATGAGAATACTGTTAACTGGCCATAAAGGATATATAGGCGCCGTGGCCGGATCTATGTTGCTAGCCTCTGGACACGAAGTAGTCGGCTTAGATACCGAACTGTATGAGGGTTGTGATTTCGGAGCGGCTCCCGCGGCCATTCCGGAGGTGCGCAAAGATCTCCGTGACTTGACGCGCTCTGATCTAGAGGGCTTTGGTGCTGTGCTGCATTTGGCGGCGCTGTCGAACGATCCAATAGGAAATCTTAATGCCAGCCTGACTTATGACATCAATCACATTGCATCGGTACGATTGGCCGAATTGGCCAAGCAAGCAGGAGTGGAAAGATTTATTTTCTCATCCTCCTGTAGCACTTACGGTGCAGCCGGTGATGAGCTTCTCGAAGAGACCGCTTCATTGAACCCAGTGACGCCGTATGGAGAGTCCAAGGTATTGGTAGAGCGCGATGTCTCGCGATTGGCTGACGAACACTTCAGTCCGACCTATTTACGTAATGCGACAGCCTATGGGGTATCGCCGCGATTGCGGCTGGATATCGTTCTCAACGATCTAGTTGCCTGGGCCTATACGAAAGGGCAGGTTTATATCAAGAGCGACGGAACTCCTTGGCGCCCAATTGTCCACATCCGAGATATCATCGCCGCGGCGATTGCTGTACTCGATGCGCCTCGCGAAGTCATTCATAATCAGGTCTTCAATGTTGGACGAAATGACGAAAACTACCGCATCCGGGAACTGGCTGAGATCGTCGCTCAGGTTGTACCAGGGTGCAGCATAGAGTACGCTCCTGGCGGCGGACCGGACCTGCGTTGTTATCGAGTGAACTTCGATAAGATCGGGCGGCTCTTGCCAGAATTCCGTCCGCAGTGGACTGCGCGCAAAGGTGCACAGGAACTTTATGATGCATATCGCGATGAGCGCCTTACCTTTGAAGACATAGAGCGTGGCCGATATGTACGCATCAATACGATTCAACGGCTGCAAAGGACTGACAAGCTTGACAATTCGCTTCGGTGGACGAAGGTAGCCGCCGAGACATCAATAATGGCTTAGCTCGGAGAATCGATATGACCACGACTATGGTGTTACCGGAAGTTGATCAGCAGGTTAGAGTGGGAAAAAGTTGTCACTTTTGTGGTGCCGAGCTACAGCGCACATTTGTAGATTTAGGCATGTCTCCGCTTTGTGAAACATATCCCTCGGCTACCGACCTGAACTGTGGCGAGACTTATTATCCGCTACACGTTTATGTTTGCGGGAAATGCTTCCTTGTTCAGCTGGAAGAATACGAGAGCGCAGAAAACATTTTTAGCGACTATGCTTATTTCTCGTCGTATTCGGATTCATGGCTCAAGCACGCAGACAACTATTGCGCCAAGATGAAATCACGATTTGGCCTCGATGAAAATAGTTTTGTCGTCGAGGTAGCAAGCAACGATGGTTACCTGCTGCAATATTTCGTTCAACGCAACATTCCTGTACTAGGCATCGAACCCGCCGCCAACGTCGCCAAAGTTGCAGTAGAGAAGGGAATTCCTACTCTAGTGAAGTTTTTTGGCGCAAGTCTGGCTGAGGAACTGGTACGGGAAGGACGAAGAGCGGACCTCGTCCTTGGCAATAATGTACTAGCGCAAGTGCCCAACTTGAATGATTTTGTGGAGGGGCTTCAGATTTTGCTGAAGCCCGAAGGCGTGCTCACGCTCGAGTTTCCTCACCTGTTGAAACTGATCGAGCACAATGAATTCGATACGATCTATCACGAGCACTTTTCTTATTTTTCCCTGCTGACGACAGTGAAGATTATGGAGGCGCATGGGCTGAAGGTATTTGATGTCGAAGAATTACCTTCGCATGGCGGCTCTCTGCGTGTATTTGCGTGCCGGGCAGATGCGGAAACTCATCAAATAGACGTCAACGTAGCGAGAGTGATCGCCGAAGAAGAAAAGGCTGGTCTAGGCACGCCGGAGGGATATGAGGCATTCGCTCAACAAGTGAAGGCGACCAAGCTGGCATTGCTGGATCTTTTGCTCAATGCCGCTCGTGAAGGCAAGAAAGTGGCTGGCTACGGTGCACCTGGCAAAAGTGCGACATTGCTTCATTATTGCGGTATTGGGAAAGACCTCATCGAATATACGGTGGATCGCAGTCCCTACAAGCAAGGACGATTTCTCCCCGGTACTCACATCCCGATTTATCATCCTGACCGCATCTCTGAAACTAAGCCGGATTATGTGGTGATCCTCCCCTGGAACTTGAAGAACGAAATCCTGGAGCAGTTGCAGTACATCCGCGAATGGGGTGGACGATTTATCGTTCCGATTCCCAGCGCAACGATTCTTTAGGCAGAGAGGAAGGAAGCAGCTATGAAGGTAGTTCTGTTTTGTGGTGGGGCCGGCATGCGGCTCCGCGGATATTCTGACGACGTACCCAAGCCCATGGTGACGATCGGCACGCGTCCTATCCTTTGGCACCTGATGAAGTATTATGCTCATTTTGGCCACAAGGACTTTATTATCTGTCTCGGGTACAAGGGCAATGTAATTAAGGATTACTTCCTGCACTACGACGAATCTGTGTCCAACGATTTCATATGGTCGCAGGGAGGCAAGAACATCCAGTACGTAAACCGTGACATCGATGACTGGACGATCACTTTTGTGGAAACGGGTGCAACTGCCAACATCGGCGAACGTCTGAAGGCCATCGAACCCTATCTTGAGGGTGAGGAGATGTTCCTTGCGAATTATGGGGATGGTCTCAGCGATGTGGCGCTTCCAGACATGATTCAGGCATTCGAGCGCAGCAATGCGATTGCATCTCTACTTTTGGTGCAGCCAACAGCGAGCTTTGACATTGTCAATGTTGGGGTCGAAGGGTTGGTCAAAGATGTCCAGGCACTGACCAGGACAGACATCTGGATCAATGGCGGATTTTTCGTTATGCGCAAGGGGATATTCGATCACATCCAGCCGGGAGAAGAACTTGTTCGTGAGCCTTTCCAACGACTGATCGATAAGCAATCTCTTCTTGCCTATCATTGCCCCGGTTTCTGGCAATGCATGGACACTTTCAAGGATAAGCAACATCTTGAGGAGTTGAACCAGGGAAGAGCGCCGTGGAAAGTCTGGAATCGGATTTCAAATCCAGCAGTAGATGAGTCAAAGGCGACATCGGCGCACGTATGATCCACCTGAATCTCGATAGCAGAAAGGACGGGGCTTTCAATGTCCTGTGCCTTGGAGCTCACTCCGATGACATCGAAATCGGATGCGGTGGCGCGATTCTTAGACTGGCCGAGGAATATCCAAATTGCGAATTCCATTGGGTAGTATTCAGCGCAATCGGGACGCGTGAACTAGAAGCGCGAAATGCAGCTCAGATGTTTGCCGGTACTCGTTTGAAGGGACCAACGTTGAAGAGTTTTAAAGACGGATTTATGCCGTTTGCAGGCGCCGAGGTAAAAACTGTCTTTGAAGAACTGAAAACTATCTCTCCCGATCTGATTTTTACTCATAGCCGAAAAGATGCACATCAGGATCACAGGCTGTTGGCAGAGCTGACCTGGAACACATTCAGGAACCACCTGATTCTCGAATACGAAATTCCGAAGTACGACGGTGATATGGGAAAGCCGAATGTGTTTATGCCAATCACTGAAGACATCTGCCGCAAGAAGACTAGTTACCTACTGGAAGCCTTCGCATCTCAGCGTAACAAACATTGGTTTGACGAGCGAACCTTTCAATCTTTGATGCGGCTGCGAGGCATGGAGTGCAACGCGTCCAGCGGCTATGCTGAAGCGTTCTACTGCCGGAAACTGGTGCTATGAAGGATCTGAAAGAGAAAACGATCCGTGGCGGAGTGGCCCGGTTAGCAGCGCAGATAGCAAATTTCGTTCTCCGGCTAGGATCCTTGATGATTCTGGCAAGATTGCTGTCTCCCAAAGACTTTGGCTTAGTAGGTATGGTAACCGCTTTTACAGGCATCCTGAACCTGCTTCGCGATTTTGGACTTTCTACAGCAACGGTGCAGAGATCGGATGTTACCGAGGATCAACTTTCGACGCTCTTCTGGATTAATGTCGCCGTTGGACTCGTGCTTGCGATTGTAGCCGTAGTTCTGGCCCCCGTTATTGCTAGGTTCTATCATGAGCCGCGCCTAATCTGGGTCACGACAGTGCTTGCCAGCAGTTTCCTCTTTAACGCAGCTGGAGTGCAGCACTCGGCGGTGTTACAGCGCCATATGCGTTTTACCGCGTTGGCAGTGATCAACATCATTGCCTTGGTCGTGAGCGCTGGTCTTGCAATCGGTATGGCAAAGGCAGGCTATGGGTACTGGTCGCTCGTCGCGATGACAGTTGCTTTGCCGCTGGTTACGACAGCCGGCCTATGGTCGGCGGCTACCTGGATTCCAGGTTTGCCGCGGACTAAGGTCGGATTGAGGTCGATGATGCGCTTTGGCGGCACTATCACCTTAAACGGCGTGATCATGTATATCGCCTATAACCTGGAAAAGGTGTTATTGGGAAGATTTTGGGGTGCGGATGCGATTGGTCTTTACGGACGAGCCTATCAATTGGCCAATATTCCAACCGATAACCTGAATTCAGCCGTAGGAGAAGTAGCCTTCTCGGCATTGTCGCGGGTACAAGATGACCCTCTCCGCCTGAAGAGCTATTTCCTCAAGGGGTACTCACTGGTATTGGCGCTAACATTGCCTATCACAATCCTGTGCGGGCTATTTGCCAATGATGCGATCTCGGTTCTGCTGGGAGTCAAGTGGCAGGAAGCTGCACCAATTTTCCGCCTGCTGGCCCCCACCATCCTGATTTTCGCAATGATCAATCCTTTCTCTTGGCTGCTATTCGCGATCGGGAAAGTAGAGCGCAGCTTGAAAATCGCGCTCGTGATTGCGCCACTCGTCATCGCAGGCTACCTTATCGGGTTGCCACATGGCCCAAAAGGAGTTGCTCTAGGTTACTCGGCCGCAATGGCGCTTTGGGTGCTTCCGCACATCGCGTGGTGTGTGCGAGGCACGGCAATTTCGTTCTGGGATGTGATCCAGATATTGAGCCGTCCACTGATTTCCGGCGTAGTGGCAGCCGTATTGCCGTTGCTGCTGCTTCTGTTCTCTAGCCAGTGGCTGTTCCCGTTACCTAGACTGCTAATAGGTGTATGCGCATTCACCGCAGTGTATCTAGTAATGCTCATGTATGTGATGGGGCAGAAGGAATTTTATGTGGGCTTGGTGCGAAGCATGCGAGCACCTCCTCCATCCTTGGAAGAGAAGTCCCTGGCTCCGGCCTGATAGGAACTCGAATGAATATAGTGGCGCAACCCCTTATCAGCATCGTCGTGCCCGCATACAACGAGGCGACGCACATTCGTGAGTGCATCGAGAGCCTTCTCGCCCAAACCTATCAGAATTGGGAGTGCATTATTGCGAATAACTGCAGCACAGACGATTCAGGAGACATTGGGCGCCAATACGCGGCCAAAGATTCCAGAGTCCGAGTTTACGATAATGAAGAATTTTTGCGGGCGGTCCCCAATTTTAATCAGGCATTGCGTAGAATCTCTCCTTCCTCTAAATACTGCAAAATTGTTTTTGCCGATGATTGGATTTTCCCCGAATGCTTGGAAAAGATGGTCGAGGTGGCCGAGGAGTACCCGTCGATCGGCATTGTCGGTGCATATGGATTACAAGGCCGGCAAGTGATGTGGGCGGGTCTGCCCTACCCAAGCCGGCTTATCCCGGGCAGGGAGATATGCCGCAAGTTGTTTCTTGAGGATCTGTATGTATTCGGTACCGGAACTTCTTTGCTCTTCAGGTCTGAGCTCGTCCGGATGTACGATCCCTTCTACAACGAGGCGAACTTGCATGCCGACTCAGAGATTTGTTGTGCTCTCATGAAGGCGTGGGATTTTGGTTTTGTGAATCAAGTCCTAAGCTATACACGTGTGCGAGAGGGATCTCTGTTCGCTTTTTCAACAAAGATGAATACATTCATCGCGGGCAGGTTGCATGACTTGGTTACGCATGGGCGGGACTATTTGACAGCCGAAGAATACAAAAGCTGCTTGGACAGGAAAATGTCCGAATATTATGATTTCCTGGCTCATAACCTGATGCGACGGAGAGGTTCGAAGTTCTGGGAATATCACAAGCAAAAGCTCACGGAAGCTAAAGTAGGTTTCGATCGAATCCGTCTGTACAAGGCTTTTGGAGGGAAACTATTCGATGCGCTGCTCAATCCAAAGACAACATTGGAAAAGTTTCTGAAGAAGCCGGGTACACACGACCCTACATTTCTGCCAGGTTTTCAAGAAAATCCTCAGGCACGCTAAGAGCGATGGGGGCCGCATAGCAAGATGAATATTACGGTTGTCCTGTGCACTTATAACCGCTGCGACAGCTTGGCCAATGCATTGCAGAGCTTGGCTGCGCAAACAGTTGCCGCACCTGTCGACTGGGAAGTTCTGATCGTAGACAATAACTCAACTGACAGGACGCGTGAGACAGTAGAGCATTTCTGTCGTGTCCACCCAAATCGCTTTCGTTATATGTTTGAGCCACGGCCGGGAAAGTCATATGCGTTAAATACTGGGGTTCGGCATGGCAACAGTGAAATTCTTGCATTCACCGACGATGACATCGTAGCGGAGCCCACATGGTTAGAAAACCTGACCTCAGTTTTTGCAGACGAAACATGGGCAGGATCGAGCGGCCGCACGTTGCCAGAGAAAAATGTTTCGTTGCCTCATTGGCTTTCAGTCCGCGGCCCCCACACATTGGCCCCACTGGCCATCTTCGATCTCGGCAAGCAACGTCGCGAACTCAAAGATTCTCCGTTCGGCAATAACATGGCGTATCGAAGAGTCATGTTTGAAAAATACGGCCAGTTCAGAACAGATTTAGGGCCACGAGCTGATAGCTCGGAGCCGCAAAAAAGCGAAGATAGTGAATTCGGTTGTCGATTGTTAGCGGCGAAAGAGCGACTTTACTATGAACCGTCAGCAGTAATCTATCATTCCATTCCGTCACAGAGACTTAGTAAAGCTCACTTTCTGGCTTGGTGGTTTGATAAGGCCCGCGCCGATATTAGAGCCCATGGAATTTCTGCAGGTACTAGGTGGTTCGTGGCGGGAGTTCCTGTCTATATGCTTAGGAGGCTTGCCGTTTGGACGCTCCGCTGGATCTCGACGATTGACCCAGGTCGCCGATTTGATTGCAAGACCAAAGTGTGGGGACTGCTCGGAGAAATCAAGGAATGCTGCCGGTTGCCCATGAATATTCTGAATAAAAAGAGAGTGCGTAATGCCACGACTTAATGCCAGCCATCCTACTGTGCTTAACTTGAAAGCCGGAGAATGGGTTGAAGTTCGCAGCAAAGCGGCGATCTTGAATACACTCGACGAAAATGGCCGTTTGGAAAACCTGCCTTTTATGCCAGAGATGTTTCAATATTGCGGACGAAAGCTTCGTGTCTACAAGCGAGCTGATAAGACTTGCGATTACATTCAAGGGTGGAGCATTCGCCGATTAAAGGACGCCGTTCACCTCGAAGCAGTCCGATGTGATGGAAGCGGACACGACGGATGCCAGGCAAGCTGCCTGATGTTCTGGAAAGAGGCATGGCTCAAGCGTGCCGACAACAATCTGGTATCCCTGGAGGACCTGAATGGACTGGAGGTTGCTACTTCGACCAACAGTGTATGCAGCCAAAACTGCGTTTTCTCAGCAAGCAAGTCTACGAACTCTCAAGGAGAGACGACTTACATATGTCAAACAACGGATGTGCCCAAATTTACATCACGTATGAGCTTTTGGGATCCTCGCCAATATATACGCGACCTCCGTTCGGGCAATCTCGACACCGGTCTCGCAGACGCTTCGCGAACGCATCGAGTGCTTGAGATGGTCCTGGCCATCTTGCGTTTGTTGCATGCAACCGTCATCGGGTTTTTCAATGAAGTCCAGGAACGACGGCGGAGCAGCCGTTACCCATTCATTGAAGGATCAGCAGGAAAAACTCCGGTAGAACTGCTCAATCTACAGCCCGGCGAATTGGTCGAGGTGCGGAGTAAAGAAGAGATATTGGCGACGCTCGACCATAGTCAGCGAAATCGAGGCCTTTGGTTCGATTCGGAGATGCTTCCGTATTGCGGTGGTATCTACCGAGTGCTGCGACGCGTACATCGGATCGTTGATGAGCGAACTGGCAAGATGGTGAATATGAAATATCCCTGCATTATGCTTGAGGGAGTAGTTTGTAAATCCGACTATCACCGGCTCTGTCCGCGGGCAATTTACCCCTACTGGCGCGAAAATTGGCTCAAGCGGGCAAGTATTGTTGCTGCACCACATTCGGCAGAACAAGTAGCCGAAACTTGTCACAGCTCATAAATAGCTTAATCAAACGATATTCGTTGTCCAGAAACCCAACTTTCATGACGATCTGAAGAGCTATGGAACAGTCTCGATACTATAAAAACTATTGGCTTGTTTTTGCCGTATCTACTATGAGCGTCATCATAGTTGCCGCTATTTTCTGGGCGCGAGCTAATCCCTATGGTGTCCATTGGGATGAAGCTCAATACCTCAATGAAGTCGGCCTCGACGTGACGAGACTTTGGGCTGGTAAGCTGTTAACCGTCGGCGGAAGAATTTTGATAAAGAACTATGGGCGTCCGCCAGCCTACCGCATTCTCGCCCTTCCTTTTCTGGCTATCTTTGGCTTTCACATTGTTGTGGCACGGCTTGTGTCGTTGACGTGTTTCGCTTTTAGTTCTTGGTTTGTCTATCTGGCCACGCGCGGGATTGCGGGGAGCATAGCAGGCACATTTGCGACTCTCGTGTTTATTCTTTCTCCGGAAGTTGTGTCGGCCAGTATCTTCTTTGGTACGGATGCCTCGCTATATTTGGCCACTTCCGCACTGCTTTACTACGTTTTTGTATCTTGGCGTGATGATTCGGATGCCTCAAAAAACTGGATTGGTCTCGGACTCGCAATGGGTCTTGGATTTCTAGCTAAGACTACATTCTTACTGATTGGGTTTCCGGTCATAGCGTTTTGGATGATCGCGGGACACTACGGTTGGCTTGATATCCCAAATATAAAAGCGCAAAAGAAAGCAGGCACACTTGCACTCCTTATCGCCGGGCCCTGGTGGTTACTGAATGGCAGAAAGTCATTTGGATATGCTAGCTATGCCAGAGGGTTTGTACGAGACTCTTTAGGGTCGCCATCTATAGGAACATGGATGCGTTGGTTAAACACCGTGACTAAGAGTCTCTTGGGACACGGTGTGGCGATTTTCATTGGCTTGGTATTAATTTCCTGCCTTATAGCAGCTATCAAAAGCAGATTAATTTTGGGAACCTTGCCGAAAGCGGCACTCATAGCGTGTGCCTGTGCCGGCCTGCCCATCGTGCTCGAGCAAATTTCTGGTACAAATCATCTGCTACGTCATATCACGCCAGCTATGATACCGCTCGCGATATCCATAGGCGTGCTTGCGGAAGAGTCGGGATGGGCAGGTTCTTGGTGGGGCGCCTTAACGGCAAGTATTCTCTTTTGCGGACAGTTAATAATGCTGGTAGCTCCAGTAGTTTTTCCAAACAGCCATCAAATAGATCTCGCATTTCCGACCGGTGTTTATCCGTGGCAGGCCATGATTAGGTTTGATCAATGGGACTGGACACGCGTTCGAAATATCAGCCAAAGTTGCGGATTAGACGTGCCTAAGATTGCTTATCTCGGGGATGGACGTGCCTTCAATCTGCCCCAGATCGAATATTCATGGATATCGAAAGGTCAAGCACCCCCTGAGGTGACCTGGTTATGGCGGTATGAGAATGGGGCATTCGACTGGCAAAAAACAATGGACGCGGCAGATCAAAATGACATTGTCATTACGGCCCCAGGGTTTATTGGAGAAGTAAAGGAAAAAGAAGATTTAGACAATCAGTACAACAGTGAATTTGCAGATCGGCTTTCTCGCGATTCGAATTTTCGACATTCCACTATGCTCGCCATGGGACGCTTCGAGCCTGTTCAAGTTTTGGTGTTCGTGAAGAGCGCACTTGTGTGCCGTACAGCCTCGGGATCTTCGATTGGACAATAGCGAGCCACTCGGATTGTAAACGTTGCATAACGCTTAGCTGATCGAACGCTACCATACACCTGAAAATCTCTTGAGAATACAACTTTGTGATGTTTTGGCATAACCATTCGTATTTCAAATAAAAATGCTTAGCTATTTGAGCTTATTATTTGTAACACTGCAGGCCCTTGAGGGGAAGGCTGAGGCAATGGAGGAAAGAAATAGATGACGCATAATATTCTTAGGCCTCGATCGAATCCAAATCTCCTATCGATTGTAATACCGTGCTATAACGAAGAAGAGATAGTACCCCTGCTGCTTCCGCGTCTTACCATCTTTCTGGATGAATCCCCCTATCCGTGCGAAGTAATCGTTGTAAACGATGGGAGCTCCGATCGAACAATTGAACTTCTTTCAGATTGGTGCAACACAGACAAGCGCATAAAGGTGTTGAGCCTATCGCGCAATTTCGGTCATCAGTATGCAGCTACGGCCGGAATTGATCATGCGACAGGAGACGCAATTGTTTTGATCGATGCGGACTTGCAGGATCCTCTGGAAGTGATCCACCAGATGGTAGATCAATACCGCAACGGCTACGATGTAGTGTGTGGTCAACGCGTGACCCGTTCAGGAGAGAGCGCGTTCAAGAAATTTACCGCTTGGTGTTTCTATCGCGCAATGCGGGTATTTTTTCTGAAAAGCTTGCCTCAGGATGTTGGTGATTTTCGCTTGATGTCGAGGAGATGCGTTGAAAGTCTCGTCATGATGCGTGAGCTTCATCGCTTTCTACGGGGGATGGTCGCCTGGGTGGGCTATCCGCAGACCTGCGTGCGCTACGAGCGTCACGCGAGAGCGGCTGGAGTTACGAAGTATCCGCTTCGAAAGATGGTGCGGCTGGCTTGGACAGCCGCAGTCTCATTTTCTGCACTGCCTTTGAAGATCAGCTTTTTAGGCGCAGGAATCATGACGCTTTTGGCAATCGAAGAAGCTGTTCGTGCGCTTTTTGCGTATTTTTCTGGGAAAACCGTTCCGGGGTGGACCTCATTGATGGTTGTCTTTTGTCTGAGCAACGCGGCCCTCATGATTGCGGTCGGTATCCTTGGAGAGTATGTTGGCAGAATTTACGAAGAGGGCAAGGGACGGCCGCTGTACCTGGTTGCAGAAAAATGGAACCTTGGGTCCGTGGATAATGCTCCGGTGGCGAGGTCACAGAATTCGTTAGCCGACAATGAAAAACTCGATGTTATTAGCATAGTTCATACGGAAGATTTAGTAACCAGTCGGCAGTAGAGAAGATCTATATCCCCTTGCACTATACGTATCAACTGCAATTTGCATAGATACATGCAAGAAGTTTGTTGACGGTTTGCTGACGCGATGGGTCGCATATGATGCGCCATACAAAATTACCCCAGGAGATTAGATTTCGAGGACATATAGCAGAATTAGACGGATTACGTGCTCTTGCTGTAATGCTCGTCCTACTGGTTCATTTCGGTCCGCATGCATCTATCGGGTCCCTGTTGTGGAAGATAGAAAGCATTGGCTGGATAGGGGTGGACCTTTTTTTTGTACTAAGTGGCTTCTTGATAACTGGAATTTTATTAGATACACGCGAAGAAAAGCTGTATTATAAAAATTTTTACCTTCGAAGAGCTTTACGCGTGTTCCCCTTGTATTATGTCGTTATTGTTCTGGGACTTGCGATACAGATAGCGTGGCATGACGAGTCCATCATCCATAACCTCTACGAAACATCCTGGTTTGTTGTCTACCTGGGCAATATTCACGCTGTATTTAAAAATCACCCGCCTCTTGCAACCTTTTTAGGACCTTTTTGGTCGCTGCAAATCGAGGAGCAGTTTTACCTGGTATTTCCGTTCTTAGTAAGGAATTTGAGACAAAAAGCTCTCTTTTGGATGCTTGTCTGTGTGGTTGTTCTATCAGGGCCTTTACGTTGGGGCCTTTATTTATTGAGCCCTCATCGAGAGCTCTTGCAATACACTACATTGCCTTGTCGAATGGATGGTCTAGCTCTTGGGGCTTTATTAGCCTTACGCGTTCGAATGAGTCAATGGCGGATTCGACCCGCGACTGTGACTCTCGGAGCAGCCGGACTATTAAGTGGGCTATTTATTTATCTTTCATGGGGCGGTTATGTTTGGTCAAGTCCAAGAATCCGCACTTTCGGCTATTCGATAGCCGCATTAGCATTTGCGTCGGCCCTGTTATGGGTACTCCGCTTTCGCGGTGGATGGCAAACCGGCTGGCTCAGAATTGCCCCACTTCAATATCTGGGAAAGATTTCATATGGTATTTATCTTCTTCAGGCTCTGATATTTATGTTAATTCGCAAAATATCGACTCATTTCGGGATAAAGTCATTTGTCGAAGGCGATTGGCATAGTACTACATGGACGCATTTTCTCCTACTTGTCGTGATAATTGTGTTATCAGCCTCTTTATCGTGGTGTTTTCTAGAACGTCCTATCTCTAAGTTAAAAGATCGATTGTCTTTCGGGTATCGTGTGACCCGCTGGGATAAACCGCCATCTGGGCATGAACTCTTCCCGACTGCAGAGTGAGCTTCAGAAGTTGGGAATATGCTGCTTGAGACATTTTGCCGCCTTCGGTCAATCGCGCGTTGTTGGTGGAGAGTGCCGGTATTCTCCTGTTATTGCCCGCATTTTTATCATGGTAGAAGGTTCATAAGCTTTGTTGGGCCTATGTGTCTGGGACAGAAACAACTCAAGAGCAGGTCATGTTGATATGGTGGGCTTGGACTAGCCTTAGAGCATTGAGGTCCGGAGTTTTATTTTTGTGGGTGCTGGTTTCGATAGTTGTTTTAGACGGCTGCGCTAAAATTGTTCCTCTAAATGTCTCTTTTGCCCAGTCTGCTTCGACGGTTCAGGCCTATGACTTTGTGGAGGTCACGGCGTCGGTCTCAAGGCCTCGCGCTAAAAATCCATTTACTGATGCGACGCTAAGTGGCTGGTTCGAATCGGCGGACGGAAGCAAGAGGTGGCCGGTAGAAGGTTTCTGCGATTCGGGAGATGGAAGCGTGTTCCGAATCAGATTCATGCCTCCCGCTGCCGGCGACTATCGATATTTTGTTGAATATCGGCAGAATCACACAAGTAAAATCTCAAGTGGGAAGTTCTATGCCTCGGATGGGCATCGTCGCGGTCCCATTCGCATTGATCCACAGTACCGTTGGCATTTCATCTGGGAGGGAACTGGAGAGCACTACTTTTTTAATGGAACTACTGCATTTTGGTTGATGGGGTGGAAGGACGACAACGTCATTCAGTCGGCGATCGAGAGACTTCACAAACTAAAAGTCAATCGAATCCGGGTGACAATTGCGGGACGTTCCAACTTGTTTTATGGCGAACCTGTGATGAATGGCCCTAACTGGACACTGTTCATAACTCCATGGCCAGCAGAACATGCCGAAGATGTTTTCCACCCGGGTTTCAATTACCAGCGCTTTGATGTTTCTTATTGGCAGAGACTTGACAGAGCCTTACGATATGCGCGCGATAGAGACATGATCATCTCGCTGGTGCTGGACATGAATGACGGTCGTGCTCATCCGGAAGCTGGCAGCGCGGATGAGTATCGATTTATTCACTATGCGGTTGACAGGTTCGGGGCATATTCGAATATTACCTGGGATCTCGGCGATGATCTGGATGGTTATCGAGGCAGATGGTGGACCCACCATACCGGAACCTTGATTGAGAACTGGGACCCATATCATCACCTTGCTACCAGTCATCCATTACGCAACATTCACCAGGACCGAACCTCTGACTGGTTTGGTTTTACTTCGTTTCAAGAATGGTGGACAAATCAACACTCCTTTATGCTGAGTGAGCGCAAAGAGCAGGAAGAGACGGGTCGAATCATACCGCAAACAAATGAGGAGTACGGCTATGAGGACTCGTTGGTGACATGGGAGCCACCGTGGCCCGGCGAATCTGCAGATATTTTGCGACGGACGGCTTGGGGAATTGCCATGGCCGGAGGCTACCAGACCACAGGTGAGACCGCGAAGCGCGGGACAAATGTATGGCCGGATACAGGTGGTGGCTGGATGAACGGCCGGGGTGACGACTCGATGACCATGCTTAAAGGTTATGAGCATATGGTCGATTTTTTTACCAGCTTCGACTGGTGGAGGATGGATCCTCATGACGAGTTCGTCACAGAAGGCGACTACTGCCTTGCGGAATCAGGTAAGACATATGCCATTTATCTTCCCAAAGGTGGTAGTGTGCATGTCAAACTCCAACCAGGAAGCTACACTGCAAGCTGGTTTAATGCGATGACTGGTGAATGGATTAACTTACGGAATATCGAGGTGGGAACCTCGTGGACTTCACCTTTATCTCCGGGAGCCGGCGATTGGGCTCTTCTGCTGCAACGGGTGTCAGCGTAACCCTTCATGGTGGAAAGGCATATCTCGGCAATAAAGAATGAAAGCATAGTTTGTAGTTACGCTAAACATTAGTTCCGAACATAAGATTCAGCAATAACGTTTATCAATATAGCGGAGGGGTATACATAGTTTCTTTCCTGGCAAAGAATTATGTATACCCCTCCTTTTTTGTTTTTAGAAAACAGTTTATGGGATTGTTACGCTGATCACATTCGACGGGCTACTCTCCACACCTGAGGAATCAACGCTTTTCACCTCATAACTGTAGGTCATTCCACTTTGGACAGTGCTATCCACATACGTTGTCTGAGTACCCATGGAGGAGTTCAGCAATTGGTATGCGGAGCCGCCACCCACTGCACGATAGATGTTATAGCCAGTAACTGGAACAGGGGAATTGCTAGGTTCGCTCCAACTTAGATCAACCTGATGTTGTTCTCCTCCGCCAGTGCCGCTAAGACTAACAGTCGCGGTGGGGTTCGTGGACGAGTTGCTGGTGACGGTCAGCTTACCGGTGAAAGCACCCGTGGTTGCGGGTTTGAACTGCACAGTAAGAGTGACCGACTGTTTCGGATTCAGCGTGACCGGGAAGGTGGCGCCGGATACGGTGAAGCCTGTACCTGACACTGTTGCTGCGTTGATCGTCAACGGGCCCGTTCCGCTCGAGGCCAGGGTGACAGACTGCGTCGAGGAAGAATCGACCGTCACGTTGCCGAAACTCAAGCTGGAGGAACCGAGTGTCAACTGCGGTGTTGTGGACGTGCCGGTGCCGCTGAGGCTAACGACTGCAGTTGGGTTCGTGGATGAATTGCTGTTGATGGTGAGCTTGCCGGATACTGCTCCCGCCGTTGTGGGCTTGAACTGAACAGTGAGCGTAACGGCCTGCTTCGGATTCAGCGTGACCGGGAAGTTGGCGCCCGAGACAGTGAAACCAGTACCACTGATGGCAGCAGCATTGACTTGTACTGGACCGGTGCCGGTCGATGTCAAGGTTACGGACTGAGTCGCTGAAGAGCCTACAGTCACGTCGCCGAAGCTCAGGCTCGCCAGGTTGACTGTCAACGTTGGCGTAGCTGCCGTCGTGCCGGTGCCTGCGAGTGCGACAGCCGCCGTGGGATTCGTGGATGAATTGCTATTGATGGTGAGCCTGCCCGTAGCAGCGCCCGATGTTGTGGGCTTGAATTGCACGGCAAGCGTGACTGCCTGTTTTGGATTCAAGGTGACCGGGAAGCTCGCGCCGGAAACCGTGAAGCCAGCGCCACTGATGGCAGTAGCATTGACTTGCACCGGAGCGGTTCCAGTCGAAGCTAGAGTGACAGCTTGAGTTGCGGAAGATCCTACGGAGACATTCCCGAAGCTCAAGCTGGCTGGACTGACTGTCAATGTTGGTGTAGTTGACTCCGTGCCGGTGCCAGTAAGGCTGATTGTAGCGGTAGAGCTAGAAGATGAATCACTGCTGAGTGTGAGCTTGCCGAGGGCTGCGCCAGAGGCCGTAGGCTTAAACTGGACGTTGAGCGTAACCACCTGCTTTGGACTCAGTGTGACAGGGAAGCTGGCGCCAGAGACAGTGAACCCAGTGCCACTGATGGCAGCAGCTGTGACCTTCACTGGAGCGGCTCCAATCGAAGCTAGAGCGACAGATTGAGTCGCTGAAGAGCCGACTGTCACATTGCCGAAGCTCAAGCTACCCGGGTTAACCGTGAGGGTCGGTTCAGCCTCGGTCGTGCCCGTGCCACTGAGGCTGATCGCTGCGGTGGGGTTAACAGATGACTTGCTGACGATGGCCAGCTTGCCGGAGGCCGCCCCCGAGGTTGTGGGCTTAAATTGCACAGTGAGCGTAACTGTCTGCTTCGGATTTAAGGTGACAGGGAAGCTGGCGCCAGAGACAGTGAACCCAGTGCCACTGATGGCAGCAGTAGTAACTTGCACCGGAGCCGTTCCAGTCGAAGCCAGGGTGACAGACTGAGTCGCTGAAGAGCCGACTGTCACATTGCCGAAGCTCAAGCTACCCGGGTTCACTGTGAGTGTTGGCGTAGTCTCCGTCGTGCCCGTGCCACTGAGGCCGACTGCAGCCATGCTGCTAGTCGAAGAGTTGGAGCGAATTTCGAGTGTACCTGTCGCTATACCAGTCTTTTTCGGTGTGAAGTGTACCTGGAGCGTGATCGTCTGTTTCGGATCTAAGGTGAGGGGGAAGCTTGCGCCGGAAATTGTGAAACTTGTGCCATCGGTCACGGCTGCAGAGGTGATTTCCACCGGCTCTGTTCCGGTCGATGTCAGGGTGACAGGCTGAGTCGATGTGGAACCCACCGTAACATCGTCAAACGCCAGACTACCTGGGCTAACCGCTAGCTGTGGATTGGTCACCGCCGCCGTGCCGATCCCACTCAGGTTGACTCCAGCCGTGGGATTGTTAGCCGAGTTACTGGTGATGGTAAGCTTGCTTGAGACTACGCCTACGGTTGTGGGCTTGAACTGTACGGTCAGCGAGATCGCCTGTTTCGGATTCAGTGTAACCGGGAAGCTTGTGCCAGAGAGGGTAAAGCCCGCGCCGCTGATGGCAGCTGCAGTGACTTGCACCGGCGCCGTTCCGGTTGAGGTGAGAGTCACGGTTTGATTTGCTGAAGAACCCACCGTCAGATTGTCAAAGCTTAGTCCAGTAGGATTGACCGTCAACTGCGGCGTAGTGGTCGTACCAGCATTTGCATCGGTACCTGAGCCGCTGATTGAGCTTTGTACAAGTTGTCTCCCTGAGGAGTCCATTGCTGAAAATGTTCCGGAGTAACTAGTGGCGCTGACAGGTTTAAATCCTATCTGAACGACATAACTTGCGCCTGGAGCGATGACGATAGGGAGAGTGCCCTGGCTGTTGATGGAAAAGGTCTGGCCGTCCACATTCAATGAGGAGACATTTACTGTGGCTGCGCTTTGATTGAGAAGTGAAATCTTGGTATTGGCCGCTTGTCCAACGGGCACATCTCCAAAATTAATTGTGCTCGGTGAGATAAGTAAACTACCTGCTGACGATCCGTTTACAGAGTATCCGCAACCTAGAATGCCAGTTACGAAAAAGCAGAACAGCAAAATGACAGCGCTCCACCGGCCCATCGTTGCAAGATGGACTGCGCGAATATGCATGCGGAATAGGTTCTGTTGGGGGTGGTTGTTGCAAGCAAGAGCGACAACGGGCACGCTTTCGGGGTCCACGGGGGAAGGAGCGATCATTGAAAACAAAGTTCACCTCTGCAAGTCGTGCTTTTCGAGGCAGATTAAAGAATGAGTTATTACGATGTGGGGTTGGGCCCCCTGCAGTCCGGCTAACTTAGATAAATATCTGGCTGCAGTAGGCCCATACCCGTCATTTTCGTTTCGGAGAATTGCGTTATGGAACGGTTACAGTTACCTCATTCGACGGACTACTTGTGACACCCGAAGAATCGACGCTTTCCACCTCGTAACTGTAGGTCGTTGCACTTTGTACCGTGCTATCCACATACGTTGTCGGTTCATAGACTGAGGAATTCATGACTTGGAATTTGCCTCCACCTGTAGCCCGGAGAATGTTGTAGCCACTCACCGGAACAGGCGAACTGCTAGGCGCGCTCCAGTTCAGATCGACCTGATGCTGTTCGGCCGATGTGCCCGTGCCATTGATGCCAACAGACGTGTCGGGGTAATAGGTCGAATTGCTGATGATGGTTAGCCTGCCACTGTCCACACCCGCCGTTGTGGGTTTGAACTGTATCGTCAACTTAACCGCCTGCCCGGGAGTATTCAGTGTGAGGGGGAAGCTTGCGCCGGAGACCGTGAATCCTGTACCCGACGGCGTTACTGAGTCGACCGTCGCCGCGCCTGATCCGGTCGAGGTGATTGTGAAAGACTGCGTCGAGGAAGAACCAACCGCCACGTCGCCGAAGCTCAAGCTGGAGGCACTCAGTGTCACCTGCGGCGCAGTGGAACCTCCTGTACCCGTGCCACTGATGCCAACAGACGTGTTGGGGAAATAGGTCGAATTGCTGATGATGTTCAGCCTGCCACTGTCCACGCCCGCCGTTGTGGGTTTGAACTGTACAGTTAGCTTAACTATCTGCCCAGGAGTCTTCAGTGTGAACGGGAAGCTTGCGCCGGAGACCGTGAATCCTGTACCTGACGGTGTTACGGAATCGACCGTCACCGGACCTGATCCGGTTGAGGTGATGGTGAAAGACTGTGTCGAGGAAGAACCGACCTTCACATCGCCGAAGCTCAAGTTGGAGGCACTCAGTGTCACCTGAGGCTCAGTGGTAGCTGCCGCAGCGATTCCTGAACCGCCGATGAGACATCCGACCAGCAGTATGAGAGCGCCGCACCATTTGGTGGCCGCATGACGAAATACGCGAATATGGTTGTTGGACGAACCTGGTTGTGGGCTATCGCTATATGCAAGGACACCGACAGGTACGCCTTCGGGGCCCAGGGGGGGAGGAGCGAAATTTGAAAACACACTACACCTCTGCTAAAAGTGCTTTCCTAGGCAGATTAAGGATGAGAGTTATTGCGATGTGAGGTTGGGATTCCGCAGTCCGGCTAACTTGAATAGATAACTGTCTAGCTGCAGTAGGCCCATTTGGTGGAACAAACCCGAGATAAGACTCTCAATAATGAAACGTTTGAGTGTCAACCGGGACCAAATTAAGGTGAAGTTGCTCTGCAGCTCAACGGGACAGCAACTTAGGGAGAGCGCGATCAGGGCAACGCTCCGTGGACGAACCTAAAATTTTTTCCTGCTACCAGGAATGACTAATTTTAAAGTATTTAGTTGGTAAAACAAGTGTACAACAAATTTTGTTCAGTGTCGTTTTTATAGCAAAACGTCCACTGCATTTCAAGCTGTCATCCTAGACGATCATCGCGTACTTTCGTCTACGCTTGCAGTGATTATTTATAAATTCATCGTAGAGAAATAAAGTCGACGCGACGTGGAAACTAACTCCCTTCGCGAATTGTACGCAGTGCCGGATAGAGCCGTCGAAATACTGTATATCCGCTGGCATAGCTCAGCACCTGCGCTGCATCGGGAGCAATCTGCTCGGCCACGTGGATTGCAGTCGCACACGCGGCGTCCGTATCAGCCCACGCGCCCACTCCAACTCCAGCGAGTAGAGCCGCACCAAAGGCTGCGCCTTCTTCGGCAACCAGAACGTCACATGGATATCCGTAGATATTCGCCTGGATCGACCGCCACAAAGGACCGCGCGCACCGCCGCCGCCTAGCCGCACTCCCTTCACCGGGATGCCGAGTTCAGCAAAAAGGGTGAACGTGTCTTTGAGTGAGTAAGCTACGCCCTCAAGCACCGCGCGCGCAAGATGGCCACGTGTATGCGAGGCCGTAATTCCATAAAACATTGCCGTCGCCTGCGAATCGAGATGCGGCGTGCGTTCGCCCTGCAGGTACGGAGCCCACAACAGCCCTTCACTGCCTGCGGAAACCTGCTCCGCCTCGGCAGTTAGCGCGTCATAAGAGGCACCGGGAGCAATAACATCCCGCAGCCAGCGCAGCGACAGACCTGCTGCCTGTGTCACGCCCATCACATGCCAGCGTCCGGGAACAGCGTGGCAGAAGGTATGCAGCCGGCCCAGTGGATCTTTTGTCGGAGCCGCCGTCGCCGCGAACACCACCCCCGAGGTTCCGATCGTCGCCGACACCGAACCCGGCTGCAGAATACCCATGCCCACCGCGCCCGCACCCTGATCGCCCGCGCCCGCAACTACAGGCGTACCAGCGACAAGCCCAGTCGTCTCAGCAGCTTGGGCGGAAATCTTTGCGCAAATTTCCGGTGACTCAAAGAGCTGCGGTAGCCACGCCTCATCAATCCCCGCAACGCGGGCCACCTCAGAAGACCATCGCCGATGCGTCACATCCAGCAGCAGCGTACCCGATGCCTCCTGGACATCCATCGCATACACGCCAGTCAGGCGGAAGCGAACGTAATCTTTCGGACAGAGAACATGCGCAATGCGCGCAAAAATCTCCGGCTCGTGATCGCGAACCCAAAGCAGCTTCGTCAGGGTAAAGTTTGGCAGCGCAGGATTGCACGTCAGCTCAATCAGCCGCTTGCGCCCAATGCGTTCATGCAGCCAATCGCACTGCGCATCCGTCCGCTGGTCGCACCAGATCAGCGATGGCCTCAGCACCGTGCCGCCTGTATCGAGCATCACTGCTCCATGCATCTGTCCGGTCAGCCCAACAGCGCCAATCGCAGAAGGCGCGGCCCCACTTGAGGTCAGCACATCACGAATTGCAATCTGTGCTGCCCGCCACCAATCTTCCGGATCCTGCTCTGCCCATCCTGGGTGTGGGCTGCGAAACGGAGCATGCTCACTTGCTGCCGACGCCACCACCTGACCGCTCTCGTCAATTAGGACAGCGCGGGTACCGCCCGTACCGATATCCAACCCAAGAAGATTCACCGGAAGTCCTTACTAAACCGAATTACTGGATTGAATTAATGTATCACCGGCAGTGCTGGTCCGGACTCCCATGTGTTTTCTGCATTCAATTCGGGATGTAGCTCATGCAGTTACGCGTCATATCCCGCGCCTGCATAGATAAAGGGTATGGGACATCACTCTGCCCGCAATGCAGTCAGTGGATCGACGCTCGCCGCTCTCCGTGCAGGAATCGCACTGGCAATGAGTGCCACAAAGGCTACGCTGGCCACGGCCAGAATGTAGCTCGTCGCGTCAAATGGCTTGACGCCATAGAGGGCCGATGTCAGTGCCTTCGCCACCAGAAATGCGAGTGGCAGGCCCACGATGACTCCAGACACCGTCAATATCAGGCTGTCGCGCAGCACCATCCAGACTACCTGCCCGCGCTGCGCGCCCACCGCCATGCGCACGCCGATCTCGATCGTACGATTGTTCACGCGATAAGCCAGTGTCCCATAAAGCCCGGTCGCGACGAGAAGTACTGCGAGCAATCCGAAGAATCCAGCCAGCCGCGCAAAGAGCAGTTGCTGCGAAATGGTCTGCTCATACTGTGCCCGTTGGGTCATGGGCTGCATCAGCGGCAGATTTGAATCGAACTGCTGCACTACCTTACGCACCGCAGGCAGAATGGCTAGGGGGTCGCCATGGACGCGCATCTCGATGTGCATTTCGCCTATGGTCGTATGCTGCGTATAGGCAGTCCACATCATCGGGATTGGATCTTCTTCGATGCTCCGATATTTATGATTCTTCACGACGCCAACAATCACTGCCTGGTCTTTTGGATCGTCGCCGCCCAGAGTATGCCCCAACGGATTTTCATTCGGCATAAAGCGCTGGGCAAACAGTTCATTGATGACGACGACCTTCGGCGATGCCGCGGTATCGGCATTGGTAAAGTCGCGTCCGGCTAAAACCGGCACACCCAGCGTGTGAAAGAAATCAGGGCCGACCGTGTTCATTCGCACCATGGCGTTTTCGCCTTCAGAGTTGGGCGGTTTTTTCCCGTCGATCTTATCCACGCTATTGTTGCTTGACCACCCTGAGCCAATTCGCTCGTCCATCACAGTCACCGATGTAACGCCGGGCAGAACCCGCAATTTTTCTGTCAGGTTTTGGAAAAATGCGATGCCTTCGGCGAACGAATGTACATTTTGCGGATTCACGCCGAAGACGACCAGCCCCTCGGTGCGCATGCCCAGTGGCACGTTTTCAAGATTGCGCAGTGTCTGGACAAGGAGTCCTCCACCGACCAGCAGCACGAGGCACAGCGCCATTTGCAACGTCACAATCATCTTGCCGGTGCGTGTTTTACTCGCATCGGTGCTGGCCGTGGCAGCGGAAGTTTTCAGCACCAGACCCGGGCCGCCCGATAGCGCCGCACGCAACGGCGCCAATCCAAAGAGAAGTGCCGCACTCAACAGGATGCCCAGTGTAAACAGCAACACCGTCCTGTCAGGCGCCAGGCTCGACTCAATCTGCGACCAGACCGCAAGCGATCGCGTTGCCCCGATGGCAAAGAGCCATGCCAGCCCGCTGCCTAGCATCACCAGCAGCACGCTTTCGGTGAGCAGCTGCCGAAAGAGTTCTTTGTGGCCTGCTCCAAGCGCGAGGCGAAGCGAGAATTCCCGCTGCCGCGTCGTATTGCGCGCCATCAGCAACATCGCGACATTGCTTAGTGCGATCAGCAAGACAAGCCCTACCATCGCCATCAGCATCTTGAGTGGCTTGCCGTAGTCTTCGTCATAGCCGGGAAAGTTCTTGGCGTCCTTAAGACTCAGTTCTGGCCTTTTTTCTCCAGGCTCAGGGTTGCCGATGCCGATATAGGCGGCTGCCTGAAAAATCGGTTGTAGTTGCCCAACCGCCTGGGCCCGTGAAACCCCCGGAGCCAGCCGCCCCAGCAGGCGCAGGCACCACCAGTTGGGCCGCTCCAGATAGGTCTTGCCGCCTTCTGCAGGCGCGCTCCATGCATTCAGCTCGGCGCGATTTTGCAGGGGAATCCAGAAGTCAGTGGAATTACCCGCCTCCACACCTTCAAAGCCCTCAGCCGCAATACCGACGATAACCAGGGGAATGCCCTTCACATACAGCGTTTTCCCCAGCACATCCGGATTGCGGGAGAAGCGCTGTGTCCAGTAGTTGTAGCTGATCACGACAGCCGGAGTGTGCTGCGCCTCATCTTGTGCGGTAAAACCGCGTCCACGCGTCAGCGGCACACCCAGGCCGGAGAAGAAATTGCCGCTTACCATGTCGCCTTCGGCTTCTTCCGGCTCCGACCCGAATCGCACTGCAACTTTGCTGCCGCCGGAACTGACCGGCACATACGCGATCACCTCCGCCAATGTGCTATGCTGCTGTCGCAGCGTGTCATAAACCGGATAGGAAAACGAAGTGGTCCAGTCGCCGGTATTGTTTCCATGGTGAGGAGCGCCGGTAGTGTTCAGATAAACCACCCGATCAGGATCGGCAACAGGCAACGACTTCAGCAGGACAGCATTCATCACGCTGAAGACAGCCGTATTCGCGCCGATCCCCAGCGCCAGCGTCAACACGCAGACCAGCGTAAAGCCGGGAGTCTTGCGAAGCTGCCGGACGGCATAGCGCAGGTCGTTCATAAACATGTGCATTCACACACCTCGTAAAAAGAATTGATGAATTGCATTACGCCCGAATCCATTCGAGGTTCCACGTTGGACATCAGGCGCCCAGTCTGCAATGGGTGAGGGTATGAAAGCGGACCTCACTCCGCCCGCAACGCCGTCAGCGGATCGACATTCGCAGCGCGCCGTGCTGGAACCATGCTGGCGGCAACAGCCACGAGTGCCACACCGGAGATAGCGAGCGCATACGTAGCTGCATCCCATGGCTTCACTCCGTAGAGCGAAGCGGTGAGTGCCTTTGCCACCAGCACTGCCAGCGGAATCCCAATCCCCACACCGATAGCCGTCAGCAACAGACTGTCGCGCAACACCATCCACACCACCTGCCCCCGCTGCGCGCCCACCGCCATGCGCACGCCAATCTCGACCGTGCGGTTATTCACGCGGTAGGCAAGCGTGCCGTAGAGTCCGGTAGCTACGAGAACGACTGCAAGCAATCCAAAGAACCCGGCAAGCCGGGCAAAGAGAAGCTGATTCGAAATGGTCGTCTCATACTGCGCGCGTTGCGTCATCGGCTCGATCAGTGGCAGGTTCGGATCGATCTGCTGCAGCGCTTTGCGTGCAGCCGGTAGAATCGCCAGCGGCTCACCATGCACGCGCAGCTCGACGTTCATTTTGCCGATGATCGGAATCTGGGCATACATATACCAGGCCATGGGAATCGGCATTTCGTTGATACTGCGGTATTTGTGATCTTTGACAACACCCACGATCGTCATCTTGTACTGCCCATTGTCGGTGCCAATGACGTGCCCCAGGGGGTTTTGATTGGGTAGAAAGCGCTTTGCAAACTGCTCATTGATGATGCCGACGTGCGGCGAGTTTGCTGTATCGGAATCGGCAAAGTCGCGGCCCTCAAGCACCGGCACTCCCAGCGTGTGGAAAAAATCCGGCCCGGCCACATTGCTGCGCACTGTTCCCGACGAACTACCGATCATACTGGTCATCTTGCCGTCTACCATCATGTCGCTGTTATCCGACCACCACGACCCGAGGCGCTCCTCCATGATGGTCACGGATTCAACGCCGGGCAGCACGCGCAGCTTGTTCATCAGGTTTTGATAGAACGCGACGCCTTCAGAAATGGAGTGCACGTTCTGCGGGTTCACACCGAAGACGACCAGCCCTTCTGTGCTGAAGCCCAGTGGAATATTCTCAAGGTTGCGTAGCGTTCGAATCAGAAGCCCTCCACCCACCAGCAGCACCAGGCACAGCGCCATCTGTAGAGTGACGATGATCTTGCCAGCGCGCGTCTTGCCTGCGTCCGTCGTCGCTGTCGCCGAAGATGTCTTCAGCACGAGACCGGGACCGGCAGAAAGAGCGACGCGCAGGGGAGCCAGTCCAAATAAGAGCGCAACAGCTACCAGTATGCTCAATGTAAAAAGTAGAACGGTATGATCGGGTGCGAGGCTTGACTCAATCTGTGCCCAAGTTCCCAACGCATGAGTAGCTGCCGCAGCAAACAGCCACGCCAATGCTCCGCCCAGGGCCACCAACAGCAGACTCTCTGTCAATAGCTGGCGGAACAACTCCCTGCGTCCCGCGCCCAGCGCCAACCGCAATGAGAATTCCCGCATTCGCGTCGCATTGCGCGCCATTAGCAGCATGACGACATTGCTCAGCGCAATCAACAGGACGAGTCCCACCATCGCCATCAGCATTCTGAGCGGCTTCCCGTATTGAGCATCGTAACCGGGAAAGTTTTTCGCATCCTGAACGCTCAGTACCGGCCGCGTCTCTCCCGGTTCAGGGTTACCGAGACCGACATAAGCCGCAGTTTGAAATACAGACTGCAGTTGTGCAACCGCCTGTGACTTCGAAACACCGGGAGCAAGACGGCCAAGCATCCGCATGCACCACCAGGTCTGGTCTTGTATGTAGTTCTTGCCATCCTCCAACGGATTGCCCCACGCGTTCAATTCCGTGCGATTCTGCAGGGGAATCCAGAAATCAGTCGAACTCCCCGACTCCACCCCCTCAAAACCCTCGGCGGCAATACCAACAATCGTGATTGGCACGCCGTTCACGTACAGTGTCTTCCCAAGCACATCCGGACTGCGCGAAAACCGCTGGGTCCAGTAGTTGTAGCTGATCACCGCAATGGGAGCATGGCTTGATTCATCCTCTTTCGTGAACGCATGGCCTCGGGCGAGTTTTATTCCAAGTCCGGAAAAGAAATTCCCGCTCACCATGTCGCCTTCCGCTTCCTCAGGCTGCGCTCCATAACGCACCGCGACTTTACCCGTGGAAAGCGGGACATATGCCATCACATCTGCCAAGGCCCCATGCTGTTGACGAAGCGCATCATAGACCGGATACGAGAATGTCTCGTTTGAATCAATTGTTCCCGTCCTGCGCGGCGGTTTGGATGTACGCAGATACACTACGCGCTGTGGATCGCGGACGGGTAGCGACTTCAGGAGCACTGCATTCATCACGCTGAAGACAGCCGTGTTGGCCCCAATGCCCAGCGCAAGCGTGAGTACGCAAATGAAGGTAAAGCCCGGCGTCTTTCTCAGTTGACGCGCGGCATATCGCAGATCGTGGAAAAGTGCAGGCATCGAGCCCTCCGGAATGCAAACAACAGCAGCAGAAACAAAGAGGCAAGCGATGGGCCAAAGCAAAGAGAAAGATAAGCACTTTGGAATCAGTGATTACCTGCGAAGAAAGATTTGTGTTCTGTCCATAGTCGAACCTTCGCGTTCAAAACCGGACACCCATTGTTTCCTTGAAATTGTCATTCCGAGCGAACCCTAAGCGTAGCGAATGGGAAGCCAGGGAATTTGCAGTTTCCTATCTGCTGCGAAGCACGTGTGAAAGTCTTGGCGCATTTCCGCCGTGGGACAATAGTGGCATTCTCATATGAGCATTAAAACCATCAGCACTCGCGAAATCTATCGCAACCCCTGGCTTCGCCTCCGCGAAGACGAGATTGAGCGCGACAACGGCGTACGTGGCATTTATGGCGTCGTCGATAAGGATGATTGCGCGGCTATCATCCCCATTGAAGGCGACCGTATCTATTTAGTAGAGCAATTCCGTTACACCATTCAGCAGCGGAGTCTTGAGCTGCCCCAGGGTGGATGGGAGACAGCCGACGTCGACCCTGAAGAACTGGCGCGTGGCGAGCTCCGCGAGGAGACAGGCTTCGATGCTGCAACGATGACGCATCTTGGCATGATCTACATCGCTTATGGATTCGCCAATCAGAAACAGCATGTTTATCTGGCAACTGGTCTCACGCATGTCGGAACGGACTTCGATGCGGAGGAGCATGACCTCATACTGCACTCATTCAGCATTGCGGAATTCGAGCAGATGCTGCTTGATGGCACGATCCGTGACTGCTGCACGCTGGCCGCCTGGGGACTGTACAGGCTCTGGAAGGAAAAGCAGGGAAGAGAACTGGACGATTCCGCTCTTGCGAGCCGATAGATAAAAACACGTCAAGCCGGATGGCGTCATTCTGAGGAGTATTGCGACGAAGAGTCCATCGGACATTTCGGGTGCATCAGCTATTTAAGGTTCTCGCGGCGAGTCTGTGACTGACAGACCTAGCGCCCAAACAGAAAATAAATCGCGGCTCCGACATAACCCACGACATCTTTCGGCCTCTGACGACGCCCACTGGTAGTTGCGGAAGGTAGCGGTGTGGCATCTGCAGCATGATCGACCCGAGCAGCAGCTTCCGGCTGCTGTAAAGCGCCGACGGATGTTGCCGAACGTGCTGACGGTTGCGAAGCATCAGCCACCAGCGATGAGGCAGCCTTTGGGCTCACCAGGCAAGAGCATGGCGCTGTCGTTTGCTGCATCTCTCCGTCGGCGAAGCGTGCAGTACTGATGCCATAGAGGTTGAAGACCGCATCGCCCGCCATCTCGCTGACATGGAAGTATGAAGATTGCGGTGCATGCCCCTGAAAGCACACATCGCCCTTTTCGTTCATTGTCAGAAGCAAGGAAGCCGGCGCGCCGTCATCCTGCGCATCCTTCAGTTCAATGCGCCAGTCGGGCGTCATCACCACGTCATTCGAGCGCATCATGAAAGGCGATTCTGCTCCGCCTGTCTGGAAGGCAAGCATGACGCCGGGATGCCCGTGCGAACTCAACACCTGCAACTCCGAACGAGGACACAGTGCTACCGTACCGCCGCGCTCCAGATTTACATCCAGGCCCTTGCTGAGCGATTGAATACGCGCGCCGCTATACAAGGTAAAATCCGAGCCGTGCATGCGTACGACACCATTGATGAACGCATCCTGAGCAATCACCTCGCCTACCGGGGTACTCGCCTCATTCCAGGCTCCGGAAGCGAACGTTGCCGCAAACATGACGCACAGCATCGCACCGCTAAGAACGGTGTAGGTTGTCTTTCTCCATCGAAAACGGGGACGGTCGTCCGTTGTGTCGATATCTGCGTGCTGGTTCATCCGGCCTTTGTCGCTTCCGACAGTCCCTCGCTTGAACCGCTGCTTTCCAGCCAATAGTTCATTTCGCGCACAATCCTATGGATTAAGGACCATTCGGCATCTACCCGCTGGATCTTCTGCTCAATAAAGTCGCGAGAATAATCGATAGGGGTGTCCTGAAGCTGTCCGGCCCGTCGTTCCAAATGTGCAAGTATGCGTTTTTGCTGGTCGAGAAACCAATCTTCTACTTCTCTGCCCGTCTCTTCGATCCGCTGCCAGCTGGCGTTGAGGGCTGTGAGTTGCTCGCGGAAGGTTGCGACGGGAATTGTTGCACGTTCCTGCGCTGCGGATTCGGCGGTCGCCGGTTCCGCGTCAATATGGACAATATTACCCGTAGTTTCCAAAATGGCTACCTCATTTTTAGCGGTTTCATCCGCCGGTTCACTTTGTTGTTGAGGGAAAGCCTGCTCCAGCCACTTTGCCGGCTGACTTGTCGGACGCGGTACGTATCCTGCATTGGCTTCGATGATTTTGGTCGGTTTGGGCACTCGATGGATCAGCCGTGCGGAAGAGTATTCCTGCAGCCCGAGAATACTAGAAGAAGCCAAGCCGGAAGCTGTATCGTTGACATCCGGCTTACTGGCTTGTGACTTCCGTGGGCGCCATAAGGACCACAGGATGACGGGTACCGCCAATGCCACCCCGATGCTGAGCACATCCGTGACCGTCACCGACTTTGCAAACTTTCTTGCCAACACGCCATTTGTTCCTAATCCATAAAGAATTGCGCTTACGCCGAGCGCTGCCTCAAATCCTGCGATTTGGATGATTTCCTTCTGATTCCACTTCGTTCCCTGTTGCCATTTTTCTGCCATCACCCATAGCAAACCTGCTAGACACAGTGCTCCGAACGCCCCCAGAAACAACCATGTGTTGTGCATCTCCACTCGCAATGCATTGCAAATAGCAACAAAATAGAGTGAGAAAGGTTGGTCTATGTCGCGAAGGCCCACGCCTGCGAAAATTGAAAAACCGAAAGAACGGCAGATCAGAAGAAATAGTCCAGCGCTCACAGCCCATACAAATGCACAGCACGCTGCCAGCGATACAATTGTCTTGATCATTTTGAATAGAGGTTTCCTAACCTTCTTTTGTCTGGATATGTTGCATCTTATCCAGTCCCATAAGAAAAATAGCAAAATTAAGGAGGGAACCCACAATTTACGGCCACAAAATGGTTTTAATATCGCGGTGACTATAATTACCCGCGCTGGTTACCCACCATCGCGCATGTCTGGAATTTGCAACAGATGCCTTGAAGATGCCAAACAATTTCCCGTAAACTCCGAGTTCTCATCCAGCCGTTGCAGTTTTTCGCGGAGTCATCATGCGCAAGTCTCCGGTCTCACCCTCTCCTCGCGCCAGCTTCTGGCTCATACTGGCTATGCTTGCCATGGTTGCAGTGCCAGCCGCTATTACACTGCATAGGGTTCGTGTTTCTGTTTTGATGGCGGTCGCACCTGCGGACTCCTCACCCTACGGCTATACGGTGAGCCTGCTTTTATTTATCGTGCCCATCATCGTCATCGCCTTCTGGCTGATTCCACAGGAGGAAATCAAGGTCTCGAAAAAAACATTCTGGTGGACGATCGCCCTGCTGTTTCCGGTTGGCGCTCTGCTTGATTTTTTCTTTGCCAGATACTTCTTCTACTTCCCGAATATGCAGGCGACGCTGGGAATCAAGGCACCAGCTTTGGGAGGCGGCGTGCCGATCGAAGAATATGTCTTCTATTTAACGGGCTTTCTTGCGGTGCTATTGCTTTACATCTGGCTGGACGAGTATTGGCTTTCTGCTTACACCGTTCGTGTTGACGCATCTGAGCGAATCAGCTTTGCCCGTTTGCTGCAACTGCACCCGCAGTCGATTGTGCTCGCTATTTTCGTGATCCTGGTAGCCATTCTTTACAAACGAAACCATGGCAGTCCTGGATTCCCCGGCTACTTCACGTTTCTGGCGCTCACCGCCCTATTACCGTCTTCCATATTTTTGCCCATGGCTCGTCCCGTAATCAATTGGCGAGCCCTTAGTCTCACTATGTTCATGATTGTGCTCATCAGCTTGCTTTGGGAGGTCACGCTGGCTGTTCCCTATGGCTGGTGGAACTTCCGCGACGAGCAGATGATGGGAATCCGCATCACCGCATGGGCGCGTCTTCCGGTAGAAGAGGTATTTGTATGGATAGCAGTTACATATTCCACGGTGATCGTCTACGAAATTCTTAAGCGCTGGAAGGCGTCCGGTCGAACATTGATTCACGCTCTGACAGGGTTGCACGCATCCGCAGGTGGAGGACGGTCCGACTAAACGGCGGGCAGAAATAACCGCAGCAGCAAAAACAGAAGTACCCCGGCGAAGAAGACCAACGCCATCCGGATGCCCGGCTCCCGGTTCACCTCGGGAACAAGATCAGTGGCGGCTACATAAATCGCCACGCCAGCCGATAGCGGCAACCCAGCTTCGACCCAAGAGGGAAGAATGCTGATCGCAAGCACACCGAGCAGCGTTGCTGTCGCAAGCACAGCGGTGGCAACCACGGCAGCCTTGCGGCTGCGTCCGGAGGCTAACATGACCGACGCAACCGTGAACCCTTCAGGCACTTTGTGCAACAAGATGGCGATGAAAATCAGCCAGCCCAG
>Ga0206841_1002_pt1 | contig 82030 bp, 71 predicted proteins | sample Alteio_BWOrgCont_25_FD_152851 | JGI IMG/M metagenome (GOLD analysis project Ga0206841, IMG submission 152851) | Enriched cells from forest soil in Barre Woods Harvard Forest LTER site, Petersham, Massachusetts, United States -... | ecosystem: Environmental > Terrestrial > Soil > Temperate forest >... | reverse complement strand
ACCATCGTCATTTTTGTGGTGGGTCCAACCAGATCGCCGATCTGTGAACTCGTGGCACCGGCGATGCCGTCTATGGGCGAATAGACCTTTGTCCAAGAGAGACTCAGCTCCGCGTTCGCGAGGCCGGCCTTGGACGCCTGCAACTGCGATCTCATGGCCTCCTGCGTGGTCCGGTCGGTATCGAGATCTCTCTGCGGAATCGCCTTTTGAGCCGCCAGCGGAGTGTCACGCTGTACATCGTTGTCGGCCTTTGCCAGATTGGCTACGGCGATACCTACCTGTGCCTTCGCCTGTTCGAGCTCGGCCTCGTACTGCCGTGGATCGAGCGTAAACAGAAGCTGGCCCTTCTTGACGAAGAACCCGTTCTGATACTCCTGCTTTAGCAGGTAGCCCTGCACTCTCGGAGTGATCTCAGCATTGACCGGACCGTTTAGCTGGGCCACATACTCGGCGTAAATTGGGACGTTCTGCTGAATAACAGTCGCCACTTCTACATCAGGCGGACCCGGTTTCACGGGGGCTGCCTCTTTGGCGCATCCAGCCAGCGCCACGATGAGAGACATCCCGGCGGCAACCAAGCTAGAGAATCCGCTCTTGGTCGTTATATGTGTTCGCTCACGTTGCTTCGAATCTGTTGCGCAGTGTCTGTATAGATGAGACTCGTGCGTGATCTGCATTGACCCACCCCTCGTTGACCCACTCTGAGGTAGCCGACCTTACACCGCATTTCCCAATAGAAAGGATCAGGACCCAGTCAGCCCACAACTGTTGACGCACCTAAGGTATGCCGATATGCGGTTAAAGCAAACTAGTAAAAGTACTAGTCTGCGCCCATCACTAATTACCAATTACTGACAATTCATAATTGCGCGATGCTTGGCTCACTCACTGCCGACGACCATCAAGCGCTCGCAGGTGATGCGGATTGAGGCGCGCCATCGCCACAGTCTGCCCAAGAACGGCAGCAGATTGCAGCCGCTTAATTTGTCTGTTCGGCAATGGATTCTATCTTTTGTGTCAGTTCTCATGCTGCTCTTCACAGGGACCACGCTCAATATCCAGTCCTTTCTCGGCGATAGAGGCACACGCGAGTCTAATAGGTCGGCGGTCCCGAGAGCTTAGCAGACCTGCGACCTCTGCTTTAAAGCAAAGGTCTGGGCAGAGGTCTACAGGGCAGAGGACGCGGGTGCATTAAGGGTCCAATAACTGTTCCTACCCGTTCCTAACAGCGCCAAAAGAGGCCATCCGTGACGTTTATTTTCTGTTAGTTACGATTTTCCGTTTTGCTGCCACGGTAGAAGTCTACCTGCCTTCGAAATTGGGAACGATAAACGCCGTAGTTCTTAGCCCAATTGAAGAACGATCGGGGTGTGGTCGGACGGTTTCGCTTGTGCGCGCGGACCTTTGTCGATGTCGCAACTCTCAAGCCGAGAGGAGAGTTGCGGCGACAAGAGGAAGTGGTCGATTCGGATTCCGCGGTTATGCTCGAAGGCTTGCCGGAAATAATCCCAGAACGTGAAGTGGCCACCTTGCCCCGGATGCAAGGTGCGAAAAGCATCCAAGTAGCCAAGACTGAGGTAAGCCCGATACCACTCTCGAGGCTCTGGTTGAAATAGCGCATCGTGAATCCATGAAGCGGGTTTGTGGCAGTCAATGTTTTCCGGGATGACATTGAAGTCGCCACCGACCACAGTCGGAGTATCACTTTGGAGCCAGAGAGCCAGCTGCCTGCCAAGACGGTCCATCCATGCCAGCTTGTAGGCAAACTTTTCACTTCCCACGGGATTGCCATTCGGAAGATAGATGTTGGCAATGCGGATGTCCTTCACTATAACTTCGAGAAAACGAGCATGACTGTCCGCGTCATCGCCCATAAGGGTCGTGCTGATTGCAAAGAACCTACAACGGTGCTGCCGTTCTGTCGCGTCACCCCCCTTCAGATTAAACAGATCTACCAGAAACTCTGTACCCTTGAGTTCCTGCAGCAATAAAACATCAGGATTGTGCGCCTTCATCCATGCTGTCACCTGCTCGACGCGAGCGCGAATAGAATTGACATTCCAACTGGCAATAATCATGAGACTCCGTTAGTGCGCTTATGCGCGCACTGCTTCAACCCTGTTTGATATTTCGCTTGATTATCCAAACATCCCAAGCTGCCCGCTATCCTCGGACTTTGTTTTGCGCTTTGGTTTTTCAACGCGCTTGGGTCTGTCAGGAATGAGAGCATCGTCTTGTATCGGCTGATCCACTGATGGTTCATTAATCTTCACATTGTTGATGCGTCTGTCCACACGCCAGGCTTTCATCTGGTCAGAATAAAATGGCGGAATCAGATCGACGGGAGACTGTTCCTCGCTTCCGGGCTCCAGCCATCTCTGATAGTCAGAGCGCCTGATGATAACCGGCATGCGGTCATGGCCTGTTTTCTCTGCCATCAAGTCATTCGGTTCGGTGGTGATGATCGCGAAGGTATCCATTTCTGATTTGTGATCGGGTGAACGCCAACGGCGGAGACGCCGGCCAAGGCAAAGAGCTCGTCATCTTTCATCGCGAACATCCACGGCAGCTTGTTTTTTGGATCCATGCGTTTCCACTCGATAAATGAATCAACGGGCACGAGACAGCGATGATGCAGGAAGGCATAACGCCACGTGTTGCTATCGAGGAGAGTTTCACCTTTCGCGTTGATGGTGTCGAGCTTGAACTTCTTGGGATCGGTCACATCTCGCCCAGGCCGAGAGTGACACGGAGGAATTCTGGACCCGCTGGTGCTCGACACTTCGCGTGCCTCTACTCTATCGCGACACGGTGATCCGCTCACTGATCACGCTTAAGGCACTCATTTACGATCCGACGGGAAGCATGGTCGCTGCGCCTACCTCATCGCTGCCCGAGACCCTTGGCGGCGTGCGCAACTGGGATTATCGGTTCTGCTGGTTGCGCGACGGGGCGCTTGCAGTGCACGCGCTGGTCCTCGCCGGTTTGCGGGGGGGAGGCGCGGGCGTTCTTCGACTGGATTGTTCGAGCTGTCGCCGGGGATCCAGCTCAGGTGCAGATCATGTACGGCATTCGGGGTGAGCGCCGCCTCACCGAGGTGGAACTCGAGTGGCTCGATGGCTACGAAGGCTCCAAGCCGGTCCGCGTGGGCAACGCCGCCTACAGCCAGCGCCAACTCGACGTCTTCGGCGAACTTGCGCTGGTGATGTATGAGGCAGGTCGACACTTCGACGACCACCGTCCTGATGCCGTGCGGGCGCTCATGGGCATCGCGCGTTACGTCGCCACCGCTTGGCAGCAGCCGGACCGCGGCATCTGGGAGATGCGGGGTCCAGAGCGTTCGTTCACCGCATCGAAGGTAGCGGCGTGGACCGCGCTGGATCGGGCGATCCGATACGCCGAAGAGCACGGCCTTGGCGAGCCCGTCGACGACCTGCGCGAGACTCGGAAGGTCATCTTCGACGAAGTGTGCCGTGAGGGATTCAATCCCAAGCTCAACTCCTTCACGCAGTACTACGGCGGCACGGGGCTGGACGCGAGCCTTCTGTTCATACCGCTGAGCGGTTTCTTGCCGGCGACCGATCCGCGAGTTGTCGGCACCGTTGAGGCGGTTGAGCGCGAGCTTCTCCAGGGTGGCCTGTTGCTTCGCTTTAAGCCAGAGGAAGACGTGGACGGGCTCTCCGGCGAGGAAGGGGTATTCATCGCCTGCTCGTTCTGGCTCGTCACGGTCTATCAGTTGATGGGCAGGCAAGACGACGCTCGCAGCCTATTCAACACAGCGATCTTGACCGGCAACGATCTCGGATTGCTCGCCGAAGAGTATGACCCGAAGGGGAAGCGGCAGCTCGGCAACTTTCCGCAGGCGTTCAGCCATTTTGCCTTGGTAAACGCAGCCTTCGTGCTGGCCGAAGCAGAGGCGAAGGCTACCAACAGGAAATCTCCATCTTGAGGAACAGCAGCCACTCGGTCTGCCGTAAGTTAATGACCATGGCCCTCATCGTTTCAGCGTGCAATAGCAAACCCGCGGGACGGCTCAGTTCAACCTTTGATTAGACAAAGACCATCGCGCGAAGCGTGCGTCTACGGCTAGCCATTGGTGCTGATGGAGGTGAAACGGCAAAAAATGTCGGACGTATCTCATGTGATGGAGGTCAGAATCGGTCCCATCAGGTAGGAAGCATACTACTCGAAACCATCGAGAAGATCTGATGCGGAGAGTCGATGATGTGATCGTTATTTCCGTCCTTCATCTCACTTTTCTTCGGTTTGCGCGACAAGTCAATCCGAGGTGTACTCATGGACTGAAGATCAAGACAATGTAAACGAGGAAGACGACCAGATGAACGCTTCCTTCAAGAACGGTTGTGCGCGATCCTGAAAAAGTGAGGATGCTGAGCACCAGCGTCAAAGAGAGAAGTGTCATGTCGGTCGCATTGAGATCCAGGATCATGGTTTTGCCTGTCGCGAGGCCAATGCAGAGAATCGCTGGCACAGTGAGGCCAATAGTCGACGCCGAGGCTCCGAGACACAGGTTGATCGATCGCTGCAGCTGATCATTGAGCGCCCGCGTGCAGCGTGGATCCCTTCGGGCGTAAGGACGATGAGGGCGATGAGAACACCGCCCAGTGCTGGAGGCGACCAAGCACGGCGATGCCGTAATCGATTGACTTGGCAAGTTGCTTTGCTAAGAGCACGATTGGCAACATCGTGATTAAGAGCAAAAGCGTGTGCCGCCCGAGCGCGCCGGCCGACGAGTCGCGACTCTCATAAAGCGATCTTGTGGGTGCAGCCGGTGCTACGTCGTCGTGCGGCTCGACAAAGAAGCCTTGATGACGGCCGGTTTGAATAATTAAGAAGATGCCATAGAGCAGAACTGTAAAGAGCGAGAAGAAAATCGCTTGTGTGTGTGTCAGACTGCCGACCGGAATTGCCTTCGTGAAGCCGGGCAAAATGAGTGCGATCACCGACAGCGGGATGATGACTGCGAGATAGGCGACAGCTCCCTGGAGATTGTAAGCCTGCTCATGATGGCGCAGGCCACCTGAGAGCAGAGCGAGGCCGACGACGCCGTTCAACACTATCATCAAGACGGCGAACATAGTATCGCGCCCGAGCGTCGGTGCCGCGTCCTTACCGAGCGCCACGGCACCGATCAGAACGACCTCGATGATCACGATCGAGAGCGTGAGAACGAGCGTGCCGCGGGGCTCCGCGAGGAGTTCGGCGAGGTGGTCTGCTTCCCCGACGACCCCGAATGCACACCATAGAATGACCGCGAAAAGCCAGAAAAAGAGTATGGCCGCGCGTTGCGGGGAGCCTGAGATCGGCAAGCCAACTGCTACCGAAAAGTACAAACAATCCCACCGTGAACCATGCGAATCGCAAGGCGTCCGATCAGAAAGAGCGGCAGGATCGTCTTGCCTTTCATCTCATTACACTCCTGCCCTCCTAGAGCTTTTTGTTGTGCAGTTGGGGGTGTCTGAAACGGTTCTCTCCATCGTTGTGTTCCTCTTCGGCACTGCGAGCGGCGCGAATCGAATCGATGCCCTGTCCTGCGCTCACATTAGTAACGAAAGGGAGCTCACGGTCGACTTATTTAGCGAGAAACGGGGGGAGAAATGAAGCGATGTCCAGACAGCGCCTCCTGGATGGCGGGGATGAGATCCACGTTCAGTCGCGACTTAATCACATAGCCGAGCGCCCCTTCCGCCAAGCACGCGTGAACAAACTCAACGCGTTCATGCACAGTCAAGAAGACCACTTTAGCCGCCGATCCCGCTTCTCGTAATTCATGTGCCGCCTCTATGCCAGTCATGCCCGGCATGGATATGTCCAGTACGATAACGTCTGGGCGCAGTCTCTTCGCCTCATCTACCAGCTCGATACCATTGCCAACTGCTCCGATTACGTCATAGCTCGTCTGTAAGATCTCCCGCACTCTTTCCTGGATCGGCTGATGATCATCGGCAACGAGAATACGCGGTCGGTTCAAGGATTCCTCCGCTGCGTGGAGTTTGAATCATAAATCTCGCCCGTGATCGGACAACGGATCCGCAGTCTATGGACCTGATCTAGATTCAATGCTGGCTTCAATCGCCGCAACTGGGAGAACTACTAGGTAGCGCCGTCCCGATCAGCGCTTCAGATCGCTTCGGGCTTTTGGGAGCGACTACACTTGAGGAAGCCGCAGTTACAAGGGGTATGAATCTCATCCTTGATTTTGTGCCGAACCATGTGGCACCGGATTTCGCGAGTTCCTGACGAGCAGCAGCGAACCCGCTAGACCCGCTCAGGCGTTTGTCAACGACGTAGCGTCGCACGCAATAGGGCGATCCCACATTCTCTTGCGAATGGAAATCCGGCAGCGCTCGATGAAACTCGTCGAGTTGTTGTTACTCTGATTGGCAATGATGATGTCCGCTGGACTCCGTTCCCAAACTCCCATCATCCACACCGCATTGAAGCCATATTGGGCGATGGTGTCCCAGTCAGCCGAGGGTACGGAACTCAAATCCGTCAAGATTCCAGATTTCTCGCTGAGACTCGAAAGCCAGACCCACGTATCGATTTTAATAAACTGTTGGGATAGCTAGGGCAAACGAGCATGGTTAGGTCCGGTCTGTTCTTGTTCGGTAAATACAGCCGTTCTGCCGCCAGCCAGCAATTGCTCTCCGTCGGTCCGACCGAAGAGCTCAATCAGTTTTGCCACGAGCCCAGTCCACCCGGTTTGATGGCTGGCTCCAAGGCCAGCGCCATTATCTCCCTGGAAGTACTCGTAAAAGAGAACATAATCCTTCCAGTGAGGATCAGTCTGGAATTTCTCCGTACAGCCGTACAACGGCCGACGGCCGTACTCATCTGGCAGAAAGATTCGAATCAGTCGATTGGTGATCTCTTCCGCAACCTCGAAAAGGTTCATCCATTTACCTGAGCCCGTCGGGCACTCGATCTTGAAGCTGTCACCGTAGTAACTGTAGAAAGACAACAGGGCACGGATGAGCAGCACATTCGATGGCATCCATATCGGCCCGCGCCAATTTGAGTTGCCGCCGAACATCCCGCTATCCGACTCCGCTGGCAGATATTTCACTCGGTACACTTGGCTCCCGACACGGACGACATACGGGTGGTTAGCATGATGGCGGGAAAGCGAGCGAATGCCATAGGAACTCAGAAACTCGTTTTCGTCGAGCATCCGCGATAAAACCCGGCGCAATCTGTGGGGATTCAGTAGTGCAATTAAGCTGCGCTCCCGTACCCCATAGTGGTCGGGTCCCATGGGATGGAAACTTTCGTGGAGTTCCGGCATTTGCCGAAAGCGTTTCGCGACGATCTCCGACAGGCGTGGGACTCGTTCTCTCTGCCAAGGCTCAATCATGGTAGTGGCACATAACGGTAGCAGCCCAACCAAAGAACGCACCTTGAGTCGCTCGGCGCTGCCATCGGGAAGTTGCAGCACGTCATAGTAGAAACCATCCTCCTCATCCCACATACCATCGGGCCCTGTCCCATTCATAGCGCGGGCAATCCAGAAGAAATGGTGAACGAACTTGATCGCCATCTCCTCGTAGGTAGAATCATGGGCTGCCAGCTCGACGCCAATCTCCAGCATGTTCTGGCAAAAGAGCGCAACCCACGCGGTGCCATCGGCCTGTTCCAGATGGCCGCCCATGGGAAGTGGAGCGCTACGGTCAAAGACACCGATGTTATCCAGTCCGAGGAAACCGCCAGAAAAAAGGTTCTTGCCGGTACGGTCCTTGCGGTTCACCCACCAGGTGAAATTCAACGCTAGTTTGGCAAACGATCTTTTCAGGAACTCAAGATCTTCTTCACCATGGATGGCTTGGTGCGTTCGGTAGAGGAAGATTGTTGCCCAGGCATGCACGGGTGGATTGACGTCGCTGAAGTTCCATTCATAAGCCGGGATCTGACCTGTGGCATGCATGTAATAGTTGCCCAACATGAGTTCGAGCTGTTCTTTCGCGAAATCCACATCGACTGTGGAGAGTGCGATTGCATGGAAGGCTAAATCCCACGCCGCATACCACGGATACTCCCACTTGTCGGGCATTGAGATGATGTCGTTGTTAACCATGTGGAACCATTCGCTGTTGCGAATGGTGCGTGAGCCCCCGTCTTTTGGGTCAACTCCGTGTTCCTTAAGCCATTTGTCCAGGTCAAAGAAGAACCACTGCTTGGACCACAGCATTCCTGCCAGGGCCTGACGCGTGAGGCTTGCTTTATCTTCGCTGACTCCCTCCGGAATAATGGAACGATAGAACTCATCGGCCTGCCGCTGACGGGCCTGCATGACTTCAGAGAATTCCTTAAAGGGATTGTTCTTAGGACCGGGAAGCATATCATTGAGTCGCAGGCGGATCGTGGACGTTTTCCCCACGCCAACTTCGATGCTGTAGTGTGGGGCAGCTTTCGTACCTGTATGCTCCGGGTTGATGGCCTCGTGGCTTCCATTGACCACATAGTCGTTGATTGCATCCTTGACGTAAGGTAAAGCGTTGGGTGTGCCGAAGATCCGCTGATTGTTCGTTTCGTTGTCCGTGAACAGTAACGGGACATCTTCTTCGTAGTGAAGATAACGCTCACCCAACTCGGCGTGCGACGCTGCAATGGCGTGCGAACCTCGTTTGTCCGCGATCTCCCTCAAGACCGGTTTTGGTGTGTTAGGCCACGGCGTCCACGTATTACGAAACCATAGAGTCGGTAAAACATGCAACATAGCCGGCTCCGGCCCGCGGTTGCAGACGCTGATCTGGATCAGGATGTCTTCTGGCGTTTGCTTCGCATATTCCACAAAAATGTCGAAGTAGCGATCTTCCTTAAAAACACCTGTCTCCAGCAGCTCGTATTCCATATCGTCACGGTTGCGCCGTTTGTTTGTAACGACCAGGTCGGCATAGGGGAATGCCGCCTGGGGATACTTGTACAGGTACTTCATATACGAATGGGTTGGCGTGCTATCCAGATAGAAGTAATACTCCTTGACGTCTTCCCCGTGGTTTCCTTCGCCGTTCGTTAACCCGAAGAGGCGCTCCTTGAGAATAGGATCGCGGCCATTCCAAAGAGCAAGCGCGAAACAGAGCAACTGCCGGTCGTCGCTGATACCGGCCAGACCGTCCTCGCCCCAGTGATATGCACGAGAGCGAGCCTGATCGTGATTGAAGTAGTCCCAGGCATTTCCATCCGCGCTATAGTCCTCCCGAACGGTTCCCCATTGCCGCTCGCTGAGGTAGGGGCCCCATTTCCTCCACGGTATTTTGGCTGTGCGCGATTCGTCCAGCCTGACTACCTCCGGAACGTCGTCCATGTACCCTTCCTTACAAGTGGAAACAACTATAGAACGAAAGTGGTTAGCTCATTCTGATTAGTTGGTACTCTGCCGATTCCGAACGATAATCTCCTGATTTCAAAGCGCCGACCTTCCGAACTGAACAGCCAGAAACTTCATTCGTGTTATGTCAGTTGGATAGTGTCATTCGAAGATCCGACTCCGGACAACTAGTAGAATTCCCAGGTGACGTTGATTCCTTAGCATCGCAACATCCAATCACTCATTCGTTCCCGTTTCTATAAGGAAATATCTCGTGACGAGGATTGCTTGTTCCGCCTCTACCGCCAAACCGCGGTACTATCCAAGCTCATGCGGCGGCAAGTACACCCAATGCAACCGAAATCATGCGCGATCTCGATGCCTTTGCGGATTACCCAATCCCTGCCGGTCTTCGACGGAAGCCTGCCGCCTGTCTTCTGCATCCTCGAAGGTTCTTGCAATCGTTGTGTCCAGCCTCAGTTGGTAATGCCGGAGCTCCTTATGGCGCTCTTGCGGCAAGGCTGAGATCAGATCACTGACCAAAGCGTTCATCCTGCGCATCACCTGTACGCTTGTTGCACCGCTGAAGCGAATCTCCTCGAATGCCAGGATCAAAAAATCCTCCCATGCTGGATGCGGAACCACCACCCGGAGTGCGCCGAGGCTGTCACGAATGGCGCCAATCTCCAATCGCCGCTGACCCAGACGCCGCAGTAGGTCTTCGATCTGATCCAGTGCCTGAACCGCTGTGGTTGGGTCATTTATGGCCGGAGAGAGCGCCTTGATCGCGATGTCCACCAGCAAGCGAATGGCGTATTTGGGATCTTGTTCAAAAGTCCGCTCCTCTCCCGTCGCGAACGTTTTTCTCAAAGCTTGTTCGTCGAGGTTCTTTGATCCTCCGTAGACGCGAATCAGCTGCGTTCCCTCCACGACAAAGTCTCCGGAAGATGAGACCACTTCCACAATTCCTCCTACCGCAGAGGATAAGGTCAGGAGAGCCGCTTCATCGAGGGCCTGGATGGCGCATGGACGCCCTGTGTAAAGCAGGGTTTGGGTCAAGGGATATCGCTGGAGTTCTTCGGGCAGGGCAATCGCCATCGGTGTCTCCAACCTCGGGTACATTTTCTCGATCACGCGCCGCCCGTGCTCCCCCGTGAAAGCAAGCATTCGCCGGATCTGAAACAAGGATATTCTCTCGATGAGCGCTACCAACATGGCTACGCTCGCCAGCAAAAGAAGTATCACCAGCCACCCGCTAAAAAACGGGACCTTGCCGGAGCGATTGCGGTCCAGCCACGCGATAGCTGCAAGAGAGTAAAGGAAGGTAGCTGTAAAAGTTCCAAGGGAGTGCCACAGCACACGGTCGCGAGCAATCCATAGAACTAAGCGTGGGGAATATGCGATCGCACTGAACTGTACCATGACGAACGCAAGTGAAAAGACAACACCCGTCAACGCGATCATGCCGGAAGCAATCGAAGAATAGATCACGACTGCTGCCACCGGACTCATTCCGGACTCAATTCCGGGCAGCCAATGGCTTTCCATTCTGGGTAGAGTCAATCCTGCCAGAACCGCAATGACAGCATATGAAACGGGTATACCCCAGTTAGGCAGTTCCATCCTGTGACGTCGAAGGACCATAGCTTCAGCTAACGCCTTCCTTCTAAATACAGTGAAGCGCAGAAAGGATGCGCGGGCATTCGTGCATGGGTCTACTGGGAAAACTCCTAGGTGCCAGGCGTCGCAAGCAAGACAAAATGAGATTGCCAAGGAAATCTCTATGCGCTACCCTGAGTGCCCCCAATGCTTTGCTTGCTCGCCTCAGATCTAAGAGTTGCTGAACTCGGAGTGTTCGTTGTAGTCCGAAGAGCCCACAGTTTGTGCCAATGAATAGGGAGAAAGGCGGTTGGCACAGTAGCTGGTTGCAGACAAGTAGGCGGACGGTCACTAAACATGTGACGTCAAAGTCCGCGAACTCAAGTGCCACCAATGTAGATAGGTCAACGATGCTTGGCGGGTGACCGCCGCCGACCCCCGGTGAAGTGTATTTCAGTTCCTCTACCAGTACCCTTGTTGCGTTCGATCGCCAACCATCAGGGTTTTCGCTGAGATCGCGCAACGTGTACAGATCGTGGGCGATTGAAGTGACATGCATACCTACTTCCGATCAACATCACGGACGAAGCAGCCGTATGCTGTCGCTCTTTCTAGGTGCGTGCTTCTTGTTGATCCCGTTTCCTGTTGCTGCCCAGATGAAGCCAACCAAACGCGTTCTGGTTTTCAGCGAACTGGGACTTTCGTCTCCCGCAGTTGCATTGATCACGCAGGAGATCCGGTCTTCGCTTGAGAATGACATTTCGTACCACATTGATTTATATAGCGAATCTTTTGAAACTACGCTCTTCTCGGATGAGTCGTCACAACAGGATTTTCGCGCCTGGTACCTGCACAAGTATCGAGATCGTAGGCCCGACTTGATGGTTGCCCTCGGGCCAGAGCCTATTACTTTCTTGGCAAGTAACCACGATGGTTTTTTCCCAGACGTCCCCGTTGTCTTCTGTGGTAGCAGCCGTGAGGAGGCAAATGATCCAAAACTCGATCATCATTTCACCGGTGCCTGGTTGAAGTTTGAGCCGGATAAAACCCTGGACGTTGCAGTGCAGCTTCTCCCAGCCACGAAGCGCGTAGTGGTAGTTGGGGGAGTGAGCCCATTTGACAGAGGTGTTGAAGCACTGACAAAGAACGCTCTACGTAGATATGAATCGAAATTAGAGATCACATATCTTACCCAATTAGACATGCCCACGCTGATCGAAACCGTGAGTCAACTTCCGAAGAACAGCATCATCATTTTTACCGCACTCGGCGTAGATTCATCAGGGCGGCACTTCATCAGCGCAAAAGAGTCAGCTCCCATGATCGCGGCCGCAGCTGATGTACCTGTCTTCAGTATGGCCGACGTCTATCTGGGAACGGGCATTGTGGGCGGGTCTGTCAGCAGTTACGCCGCTCAAGGGCATGTAGCGGCGCAAATGATCAGAAGAATCCTCGCACGAGAAAGCCCGGAGTCTATCCCAATCGTTAATGGCACCAACGCTTACATGTTCGATTGGAGGGCGCTGCAAAGATGGAAACTGAAGCAGAGCAGACTCCCCAGCGGCAGTATTGTGCTCTTTCGGACACCTACGATTTGGGAAAGCTATCCACGGCAGATTGTCGCGACTGCCGTGATGCTCCTGGCATTGCTGGCTCTAAGCGCCTATCTGCTGTTCGAACGGAAACGACGCAGACTAGCCGAAGTATCGCTGCAATCCAATCTTGCGCTCGAGAAGCTTACTTCCGAACTATCTACTTACTTTATTGACCTTCGTCCCGAGACAATTGATGCCGGAATTCAGCAGGGGCTGGATAAACTGCTCCCGTTCTTTCAGGTCGATCGAATCAGCGTGCTCGAATTTTCTGTAGATGGGTCAGAATTATTGAGGACATATAGTAGCTCGGAACCACAGAATGCTCCGACGGTACACCGTTTCAGCCTGGAGGAGTACCCCTGGTTCACGGGTAAACTATTGAATCGCGAGAAACTTCTGATCGCCGATCTTGAGAATTCGGCTGGACTATCTGGATCTGAGAAGGGCTACTTCACTGGGCAGAAAATCAGGTCCATCGCTTCCATACCCCTGGAGGGCGGGGAAACGCTCTTAGGAGCGCTCGTGTTGATCATGATGCGCGAAAAAGCGGGGTGGTCGGAACATTTGCCTGATCAACTAACGACAGTGGGTCAAGTCTTCGCCAATGCACTGGTCAAGAAACGAGCCGATGATGCGCTGTTGAGCAGCGAAATGCTGAAAGGCGCGATTCTGAGTGCGCTGAGTAGCAGCGTTACAGTCCTAAATGAGGCAGGAGAGATCATATTAACTAATTCACGTTGGAGAGAGTTTGTAGATCCGATCGTCAGCGGAGCTGACCTGGTCGCCGGAACGAATTATCTCGAGGCCTGTAAGCGAGCAGGTGAGCGTGGCGACGACGATGCAAAGCAAGCTCTCGCGGGTATGGAGGCGGTACTCCGCGGTCAACAGCAACGCTTTGAGTTCGAATGGGGATTTTCCAGCTTTCCTGCCCTGCGGTATTCCTTGATGACGGTAACGCCTTTGAGCAATCACGTGAACGGGTTAGTAGTCAGCTATGTGGACATAACTGCGCGCAAGCAGGGGGAGGAAGAACGCCTGGAACTTAGCGGAAGACTCATTCGTGCGCAGGAGGACGAACGCAGTCGGCTTGCTCGGGAACTACATGATGACTTTAACCAGAGACTGGCTGTTTTGGCGATTGATCTTGAACGAACTACATCGGTTATTTATGACTCTCCGACCGAAGCGACCCGAAGGATGCATGAGCTATGGAATCAAGTCAGTGAAATCGGAGCGGATCTGCATTCTTTATCTCACCGCCTGCATTCGTCAACGCTTGAAAGTCTCGGGTTGGTGTTGGGCGTGAGCTCCTTTTGCGGAGATTTCACTGAACAGCAGGGGATTCAGGTAGACTTCGCGCACAAGGAGGTTCCTCGTGGCCTTCCCCCGGAAGTTGCGTTGTGCATCTTTCGTATCGTCCAGGAAGGGCTCCGCAATGTTAAGAAACACAGTGGTGCCATCCGTGCTGAGGTTCGGCTCGAAGGATCTGCGGACGTTCTTCATCTTTCCTTAATAGATGAAGGGATCGGCTTTGACACTACGAACAGATCAACTAGAACTGGACTGGGGATTCGTAGCATGCAGGAGCGCCTCCGAGTTTTGGGAGGGCGATTCGAAATTCGTTCCCGACCAAAGCAAGGAACGACGATTGACGTTTGGGTGCCACTCAATCCGGTGATCGCCGGTGCTGAGATGACACAGTCGGCTAGCGCATAAATTTCGAGAGGTACCCATTATGGGAGAGACGATCGACGCTGGCAAGCCTTCACTACGCCCTCGCATTTTCTTTGCCGATGACCATGCCATGGTCGTCCAAGGCCTTTGCGCCCTGCTCGAAAAAAACTATGACATCCTCGGCGTTGTGGCGGATGGTCGCGCGCTGGTGGCGGAAGCGCCAAAACTCCATCCCGACGTTGTTGTAGTTGATGTGGGCATGCCGTTTTTGAACGGATTAGACGCAGTCGAGCGATTGATAGCAGTACTTCCCGATACGAAGTTCGTGTTCCTCACGATGCAGGATGACCCCAATCTGGCGGCAGCTGCACTGCGTTTGGGACCTGTGGGATATGTGCTCAAACATTCTGCGGCCTCTGAGCTAAGAACGGCGATCACCGCCGTGCTGGAGGGTAAGTCGTATGTGACGCCGAAGCTCCGGCCGGAGAACTGGGCAGTCCGGGACGCCCGCGCACAACAGTACTCGAAGGAACTGACGCCGCGCCAGCGTGATGTTCTACAGTTGCTCGCCGAAGGGCGTCCTATGAAAGAAATCGCCGGAATCCTCGATGTGAGCGAGAAGACGATCATGTTTCACAAGTATCACATCATGCACGAGTTCAACCTCAAGAACAATGCCGAGATCGTACTCTTCGCGCTCAAACAACGGCTCATTCCCGCTTAGCTAGCTCCTGGATGGGTTGTGTAGACGCCGACACCAGTCCGCACGGCGTGTGAACTCGAAGGCAGCCGTCAGAGCGGCCCATCTCTCAACCATAAAATAATGAACGGAGGCGAGAACGAATGAGCGACAGGCTCGAATCGAAAGGCAGTCGACAACATTGAAAGCAGAGATGGAAGCGGGGAAATTGACAACCAGCGACCGTTTCATCGAAAGCCGACTTTCCGTCAATTGCCTGCGGACTGAGCCAGATGTTGAGCCCAGCGCCAGAGACGATTGCGCGGATGACGTGCATCTACTACCTAAGCTGAGATGAGATCGCCGTTTTCTAACACTTCCCGATAAGTTTTTTGGGGACTGCAAATGGGTACTCAGTCGGGAGCGAGTTCCCTCATCGATTCCTGTCAGTTGTCAGCCCGGCTTGCCACCTGTGCTTTTTCTTTGCGTAGACAATAAGAGTAAGCGCCAACGCTGAAGAAATTAATCAACACGCCGATCACGTTCCACGCAACCACCGGTCGCGAAACAATCAACACACCGTAGTAGATCCAGAGGATTTGAAAAGTCCCTATATCGCCGCCATCCTTGGGTTCATGCCCGCGCTCGATCGGCGCCTGAGCATCGCTAGCAGGTCCGGCAAAACGGCAAAGGTGGTTCCCAAGCCAGCGATGGGTTCTGCGGTCGTACCCCGCGGACCTGGAGTCTCGCACTGGTCCATACTGAGTGGCTTTACTGAGAACGACTCGTAATCCCACAGTACAGTCGTTCTCTCCGAAGAGAAAAGTGGTGTGCGAGACTCACTGGACTAGTAGTTCTCCTAGTTGCGGGGACAGGACAGCCTACTTAGCATCGTCTCTTAGATAGACAGACATCCTGCGAGGGAGGAGAGAACTGCATGCTCAGAATTCTACAATCCGCGAAGGGAATCCCCCTTCTGCTTAGTCTGCTTATGATCGCCGGCGTCTCCGCATTTGGGCAACGGGGGAGTACTGAAACCATCGACGCAACAGCCTTCGGCACAAGCACTCAGCTCGGAAGAAACGTCGGCGTGAAGATCATCATTTATGAGTTTTCGAGTCCCGAGGACAGAGACATTTTGGTACAGGCATTCCAGCAGGGTCAGAATGATGGACTGGTGAATGCTCTTGAGAAGATGAAAAGCGTAGGCAGGATAGCGATTCCCGGCACACTCGGATTCGACCTTAGCTACATCCGGGAGATCTTGACACCGACTGGGAGGACCATCCGTTTTGTCACCAACCGCAAGATCGCTTTCGGTGAAGCTTATTGGAGTACCCAATCGAAGAGTTTCAATCTGACTGCCGGTGAAATCAACCTGAATGATAACGACAAGAGCAAGAGTGACGGTGTTCTTTTCCCTGCCGCGCAGCTCATCGTCAATAAAGAAGGAGAGTTGCAGTTCGATCTTAACCAGAATGCCTGGAAGCTGACTAACATCATCGAGTGGAAGTGAAACTCGCGCAATAGTACCTGCCGTTGGAAAGTGGTCGGGCTGCGGGGCGTCAAACGAACCGTGGTGACTGAGCACCTTGATCGTCTGTGGGCTAGTGATGGAGATTGTCGCGAAGGCAGTGTCGTGAGATCTGTCTCTATGCGAACTCTCTACGGCTGCGATGTGACTTTGGGGGGATATGGCTATGACTATGAAAGTTCAACAGAAGTTCAACACTTGGCGCGCGTTGATTCTATTGTCTTGCATCGTTCTACTGAGCTGCGCACTCGCGCGGGCGCAAAAGAAGAGCAAATATGTATGTGATGAAGAGCAGCCCGAGAGCAGGTGCAATGCGGCCAACACTTGCGGTTCGGCTTCGTCTCCGTGCACGATTGACATCACCAGGTCAGCCAGCTCTGCGAACGTAAAACCTGGTATTCCTAACGCGAAGAATAACCAATTCTTTTGCGTCAAAGCGGGTACTGCAGTAGTGTGGATGAGCTCGAACAAGAACAATGGATTCATGGTGTCGTTCGGCACCGACTCGCCGTTTGACCCCGACGACCCGATCAGAGGCGGCGGCGCGAAGCAGGTAATGACGAAAGCAAGTACTCCCGGCTGCTACAAGTACGATGTGGGCGCGTTCCGTTCCGGGACGGTTTATGGAATGAGCGGGGGGAGTAAGCCGGAATTAGTCATTCTGCCCTGACCTACTAAGTAGTGGCACCTACGAAAATGGTAAGTTGCGCCCTCTCTGATGGAGGACTATGGGGCTCGTTCGTCGCACATGAGTTAACGGCAGTCCTTAACTCTTATGTGGTTTGCCCGGACCACCATCAGATTGTCGCCAACCAGGGCGGCGTGGCTCGCGATTCCCAAATGATCGAAAGGCGACTCGAGAACACAGCAGATTAGAAACCGGAAATGCGAGGAATGGCATGTGGTGGAATTTTCCATGGAGGACATAAGAGATGAAGAAACAGACAGCTTGGATCCTGTTTCTGGCGTTGTTGGTTTGTTTCCCGGCGGCGCGGGCGCAAGATAAGACACACCCAACAAACGCAGATAATCAGAATATCCAGGCATACCTCGAGCTCCTTCGCTCCGATGTACGGCAGCAGAAAGCCGAGATCATGGGATCTGTCATGCAGTTAAGCGCCGCTGATGCGGCAAAATTCTGGCCGATTTACAGCGAATACGACGCAGAGTTGACCAAACTGAATGACCTGAGGGCGGCGAATATTCAAGAGTATGCGCGTACGTATGGGCAGATGACGGATGAAAAGGCAGACGAGCTGATTCAGAAAGCGCTGGCATTTGATAAGCAGCGATCCGAACTTCTTGCTAAGTACTATGATCGCTTCAAACAGGCATTTGGAGGCATTACGGCAGCGCGCTTCCTTCAGGTCGAACGCCAATTGCTGTTGATCATCGATCTCCGAATCGCTTCTGAATTACCGATTGTCGGGCAAGGTTCGTAACCTTCGGAAAGGGGATAGGAAATGCGAAAAGGAATTGTTTGTGCCGCAATGATCCTGGTGGGACTTGCCACCGCGTTTGCCGCTGCCGGGCAAGATGCAATGAGAGTTACGGTTCCGGCCGGAACGCGAATCCTGATAAGGATGACCGACTCCGTGGACTCCAGCCAACAGAAGGTAGGGTATCGGTTCACCGCAAGCCTCGAGACAAACCTGCAAGCTGAAAATGTGGTGGTGGCGCCGAGAGGCACGGTAGTATATGGCCATCTTGCTTCGGCTTCCTCTGCTGGCAGATTCGCAGGCAGTTCCGATCTCATGTTGGAGCTGACCGACATCATGATCAACGGCACAGCCTACCCGCTTATGACCAGCACATACGCGATCAAGGGGAATGGAGAAGGCTCGAATACAGCGAAAAAGGTCATTGGTGGCGTGGGACTGGGTGCGCTCATCGGTGGGATAGCGGGAGGAGGAAAGGGAGCCGGGATTGGTGCGCTCGTCGGTGCTGCCGGTGGAACAGCCATCGCCGCTTCTAAGAAGGGGGAACAGCTCTCGATACCCAGCGAGTCCCTGCTGGAGTTCCGGCTGACACAACCGGTGACACTTCCCGTGGAAAATTAGTGTACCTCGTCAGAGCTTGGTTTTTGGGACGATCCTCACGAACGGTTGCACCTGGTAGAAGAACTCCGCCGTGGCGGCCATATCCGCGGTCGCACCGCGCGAGATTTCTGAAATGCAACGGCGGTCTCGACCGGTTGAGCCCGCCAACAGATACGGAGAAACCATGAAGAAAGCCAGTTGGTTTGTCGGCATTACTATTCCATTCGTCTTCACGACTATTACTGCGGAGTGGGCGCAGGCTCCTACAGGAGTTCCTGTTTTCGAATTTGACAAGGCTAAAAGTTCGATCGGATTCAATGTGAAAGCCTCTGTGGCTATAGCCGGTAAATTTGACAAGTGGGATGCCACGATGAAGTTCACCTCTACGGATGTCTCGACGGGTGTTTTGGACATCAAGGCTCAGGCTGCCAGCGTCGATACCGGAAGCGGCATGAAAGATGGCAAGCTGAAGAGCAAAGACTTCTTCGACGCTCAGAACAATCCATACATCACGTTCCATTCGACGAAGGTTACTCAGACCGGTCCAAACACCTTTGACATAGCGGGTACCTTTACGATTCGCGGAGTCTCCAAACCTGAGACGCTGTCGTTGACGGTTTCCGGGATCGGGACGGGCGAAGGCGAGGTTAAGGGGATCATGGCCTTCGACCGCAAGGGTTACGGGATGAACAGTGGCATCCCCTTCATCAAGATCGCCGACCGCGTTGAGGTAGAAGTCGACCTTTTTGGCAAGCGCGTTAGCGGTCCACCGATGAACTTGAAGAAATAGCTAAGGGGGAAACGCCTTCGGGCACGATTGTGGGGACAATGAGTTTCAGAAACATTTTCCGACGGATGTGCCGTCGGCGGTACCGCGGGGTGACTTATCGGACAGCTCGTGTTTAAGAAGCATCAACTCCAGCTGATGAACTCGAACATCGATCGCCTTGCGGTACGCTCAAATGCGGTTAGGTAGTAATCGACGGCCCAGGCGAAAACTCCAGCAGGACAGCTACAATGGACCGACGTCGGTCCAGCCGTTCTTCCATAGACAAAGCAGTAGGAACTGTTGAAATGGGTCTCCTGGCAAATCTAAAAATTCGCACCAAGGTTCTCATCTCTCTGCTTCCACTAGTTGTCATGGTCATTTTGGCCACGTTGTACGCCTCGATTGAGATGGACAAAATCGACGGCAGGTACAGTGGTCTGATCAGCAGAGATGTCAAAGCTCTTCACAGCCTGACAATTGCACGCTCGCTAAGCAATCAATTTGGACTGTTTCTCTATAAAGAGATTGCGGAGCCTGATGTTGACACGATGCAGGTAGTCGATGCGGACCTCGACAAGACTGCCGCAGAATTCCATTCATATATAGAGGAGGCGAAACGAGCGAGTCCGAATCTTGCTCCTGAGATCGAGGCGGCCGCGATCCATTTTGATCAAGCCGTCTCTGATTCACACCCGGTACGGGCCGCAACCTTGATCAATAGCAATGACAGAGCACTGAAGATGATGCGCGAGAACTTTGACCCTGAACTGCTTAAAGCTCGACAAGCCCTGATCGCGCTAGGTGACGAACTGCAGACAACCGTTAGCCGACGGTCTGACGAACTCACTGACAAGACGCACCGCACGATTCTAATTACATGGATCGTGATCACACTAGGCCTGACCGCATCTTTCATCATTGCGCTCTTCATCGTTCAGGTCGAAGTCGTAAGAGTTGTGCTTTCATTTCGAGGTCGGATTCTCGATGTGGCGGAAGGGCGACTGGATCAGCCCATTACGAATCTTCACCGTACCAACGAGATAGGCGAGATGAGCCGTGCGCTGCAGGCCTTGCAGGCCGGTGCCCGCGAACGGGAGATGCAGGGATGGGTGAAAGCTGAGGTCGCGGCCACTGTTGAGCGACTGCAGTCGGCAGAAGACTCCGGGGAGTTCGCCGCAATGCTGCTCTCACGGATCTCGGAATCGCTTGATCTGCTGTACGGTGCATTCTATCTCGCTGATCAGGATCAGACGCTCTTCAGTCGCGTGGGTGCCTTCGCAACGGATGTCTCAACGGAGCCGCGAGAGTTTGCGCTCGGTGAAGCCCTGGTGGGGCAAGCCGCTGTTGAGCGACGCAGCCTGCAGATCGTTTCGACTGCAGATAAGCCACTTCGGGTTTCCGCAGGTGTTGGGACGGTGGCGCCTGCGTGTGTTCTTTTCATCCCTGTGATCAATCAGGACGCCGTGCTGGCGGTGATCGAGCTGGCGCCTTCGGCTCCGGTGTCTGCACGCCAGCAGGCACTCCTCGACGCGCTGCTACCGACGGTGGCCCTCAATACCAAGATCCTTGTGAGCAAGCTCGAGGCCAGGAAACTGCTGGAACATACGCGGTTACAGGCTGCGGAGCTGGCGGTAGCTAAAGAAGCCGCGGAATCCGCCACGAAAGCAAAATCCGATTTCCTCGCCAACATGAGCCATGAAATCCGTACACCGATGAACGCCATTATCGGGATGACACACCTGGCCTTGAAAACGCAACTGTCTCCCAAGCAGGAAGACTATCTGACCAAAGTGAAATCCGCCGCGCAGGCGTTGCTCGGGATCATTAACGACATTCTCGACTTTTCGAAGATTGAAGCGGGGAAGCTCGATATCGAGAAGACAGACTTCACACTGGAAGACGTGCTTGACAATCTTTCGACGATTGTCGGCCAGAAGGCTCATGACAAACACCTAGAATTTCTTATCGCAGCGCAGCACGATATCCCGCCCAATCTGGTGGGCGACCCCCTTCGCCTTGGACAAATCTTGATCAATCTTGTAAATAACGCAGTCAAGTTTACGGAACACGGCGAGGTGTTGGTGACGGTTGCTCTGGAGGAGCAATCAGGGGACCGGGTCAAAGTGAAATTCTCAGTTCGCGACAGTGGCATCGGCATGACGCCCGAGCAGAGCGCTCGACTGTTCCAGGCGTTTGCGCAGGCAGACACTTCGACTACACGAAAGTACGGCGGCACCGGGCTCGGACTCTCCATTTCCAAGCGACTGGTGGAGATGATGGAAGGCACCATCTGGGCCGAGAGTGAGCCGGGAAAAGGCAGTACCTTCCATTTCAATGCTTGGTTCGGAGTCGGATCAGACGAGAAACCAAAACGCTTCATCCCCGATCTGGCCGGTGTCCGGGCTTTGGTTGTCGATGATAATGCGCAGGCGTGCGAGATTCTAACCGATATGCTTCGGGTATTTGCGCTTCGGGCCGATTCAGTTTCGTCAGGAGAGGACGCTGTCCGGGATATCGCTGCCGCAGACGCCAAGGATCCATATCGACTTGTTTTGATGGATTGGCACATGCCGGGAGTAGACGGTCTGGAAGCAAGCCGCATCATCAAGCGCAACGATCGTCTGCAGCACATTCCCAAAATCGTCATGGTGACCGCATTCGGGCGAGAGGACATCAGGGCGAAAGCCGAGGAAATCGGAATCGACAGCTATTTGTTGAAGCCTGTCAACTCGTCTCTGCTCTATGACACGCTGGTGGATCTCTTCGGCGTTGCCGGACTTGATCAGAGCAGTTCCCGTGCGAGGAAAGAGGACGCGAATGTACATGACGCGACCGGCATTCGGATACTGCTGGTCGAAGACAACGAGATGAACCAGCAGGTTGCGACGGAATTGCTGGAGAGCGCCGGTGCGATCGTAACCGTTGCCAACCATGGTGGGGAAGCGGTGAAAATCCTGACGGAAGGAGATCAGCCTCCGCCGTTCGATGTGGTGTTTATGGACCTGCAGATGCCCGAGATGGACGGGTTCACGGCAACCAGGCTGCTGCGGCTTGATCCACGCTTGCAGAAGTTTCCGATCATTGCGATGACGGCTCATGCTCTTGTGGAAGAGCGCCAGCGCTGTCTCGATGCAGGCATGAACGATCACGTGTCGAAACCGATTGATCCTGACGCTCTATTTTCTACTTTGCTGCGATGGGCAAAGCCCAGACCTAAGCAGGCAACCGAGCCGCAAGCGAAACCTGCAAGAGCCGCAGATGAGGTGATCTTGCCGGAAATAGCGGGTATCAATGTGGCCGATGGCGCGAGGCGAGTTGCCGGCAATAGGCGTCTTTACCGCAGCCTCCTGATACAGTTTGCGGAAAAACAAGGCGATGCTGCCACCGAGATTTCAGCCGCCATCGCGAGCGGAGACCTCAAACTAGCCGAACGCATCGCACATACCGTGAAGGGAGTTGCCGGCAATATCGGAATCACGGAGGTGCAGTCCGCAGCTCAGAAGCTGGAGAAAGCAATCCGCGATGGGCATGATGCGGTTCCATCGCTGCTCGACGCGTTCGCAGCATCGTTGAGGACTCAAGTGAATGCCATCCGGCAAGCGTTGCGTGAATCAGCGCCCATCATGCCACAGGAAGCGCGTACGTCGCCTTTCAATGGCGAAGCGGCATCCGGCGCAATCGCTAGGCTCCGAACCCTGCTTGAGGCGAGTGACGGCGCTGCAGAAGACGCATTTCATAACCTGCAGGACGCAGCGGGAGGTGCGGTAGAGAAGTCACAACTGGATGCCTTAGGGAACTTCATCAACGACTTCGATTTTGAGGCGGCGCTGGTGAAGCTCGATGAGATCGCCAAAATTTGCGCACGAAATGGGGACGAGAGAAATGAACCAGCCTGATCAGAAGAAGACGATTCTCTTGGTGGATGATGCTCCCGCCAACATTCAAGTCGTGAACTCAATCCTGAAGGACATCTACAAAATCCGTATCGCAACCAATGGCGCGAAAGCATTGGAGCTGGCCAATGCAACTCCTCCTCCCGACCTGATTCTGCTGGATGTGATGATGCCTGAGATGGATGGGTATGAAGTATGCACGCGGTTGAAAAGGGATTCGCAGACGCGCGATATACCAGTCATCTTCCTTACAGGACAGACCGAGATCGAAGATGAGACAAAGGGATTCGAAGTTGGCGCAGTGGATTACATCCATAAACCATTTTCGCCTGCGGTCGTGAAGGCGCGTGTGCAAACCCACCTGGTGCTCCGCGGAATTCGGGAGCAGCTCGCACTGCAATTGCAGACGATTCAAAAGGAACTGGAAACCGCGCGGCAAATCCAATTGTCAATTCTCCCAGCAGAGGTCCCGAAACTTGAAGGTCTAGATATTGCTGCGCGCTACATCCCCATGACTTCGGTTGCAGGCGATTTCTACGACTTCATCATGGTCGATGAGAAACACCTCGGAATCCTGATTGCCGATGTGTCGGGACACGGTATGCCAGCCGCTCTCATCGCGTCGATGCTGAAGATTGCCCTGGCGGCTCAGGTTCCGCATGCTGCCGATCCGGCGCAGGTGTTGTCGGGATTGAATCAGGCTCTGTGTGGAAAGTTCCAGCACCACTATGTCACGGCAGCATACCTGTTCGTGGACATCGCGAAGGGAACACTGACGTATGCGGGGGCGGGTCATCCCCCGATGTTGATGTGGAGCCCGTCATCTACAGGCGTCCGCGGCGTGGAGGAAAATGGTCTGTTTCTAGGAAAATTTCCATGGGCTACTTACTCTTCCTTGGAGTTGCCCCTCAGCGCAGATGATTGGTGTTTGCTTTACACCGATGGAATCCCGGAAACCGCGAACCACGCGGAAATCGAGTTCGGCACAGAACGCTTCCGAGAATTTCTTGCGACCGGGCAAAGCACGTCCGCAAGTCAGTTCGCCGATCGACTACTCGAGGAGTTATCCAGCTGGGCCGCTCGCGGCGCGGGCGAGGAACTTGATGACGATATCACGCTGGTGGCTATCCACGTAAAAGGCGGTTCCTAAATAGGGGCTACGGTCGAGGTTCGATAAAGTCCAGGTCGGCTCTACTATGAAAAAGGCGAAAGCTGCCACATACACTCACGACGACAAGGCCGGGCCGCTAGCGACGACGTGGGCGCGAACTGCCATGTTTCGAAGTCAACTCGAACCTGCAATTAGACGATAGATCTGTGCTCCATATTTTTCATGATGCTCATCTCGATTCCTGCCACAGCTAATAACTCCGCATCATTTGGGGGACAGGTCGTAGCGATACCACGCAGCCGGCATCCCTCCCGGCCCCCTACTAGAAGGTCAATCGCAAGCATCCATGTGAAGCAGATTCAATGACAAGAGCCATCGTCATGGAACTGTCCACTTGCGGCCATGGCTGCTAAGGAGTGCGCACAATTCAGGATCTTCCTGTCCAACGGATCATTGGCAAGTGCGTCCGGGGCGATGTATGTCATCTTTTTCCGCGCTGACACCATCTTGTCACTCAACTGCTGCATATGATCGAGTTCCCTGCTAATGAGTTGAGCAGCATTTCGATCCGATTCGGTGGAGGCGGCGACAGAGGCTTGCCGGACACTCGAAGTCGCTGCACCGCTATATGGATTCACCCAACCTTCACTCGACGGGAAACCGTACTGAACAGCGGTCTGCAGTGCACTGCGCCACTCCCGAATCTCGGACATGGCTTCAATCCCTGCACTTAAGAAGTCTTTCGAAAACCCCTGGCTTGCCTCCCGACTTGCCGGACGCCGTGCAGGGTCAACGTGATCTGATTCCCACCGAAGCTCAAAGAACCATTCGTGAGCCTTGCCAGCGCTTCAATCTCCACGCAGGACTTGCCTTCTTCCTCGATCAACGGGATCTGACCGGGGTGGCCGTCTATGACAAGGGTTCTTGTCTGCTGCGGGTGTGCAATTCCCGATACAACAATGAACATAACGCATAGCAATTTTATGTAGAATGACCTTCTTCGCATAGTCTCGCTCCAATCACGTACTTTCACTCTGGAAGGAACTCATATTAGCTCGAAGAATACTGGACGTTAATTGTCAAAAATGACAGTCTCCTTAGAGCACTCTCGTGAGCTAGAATGGCGCCTTTCTTCTGAAAAGAGTCGCAGGAAGGGGGAAGCCGTGAATTCAATCAATCCGAACTACTTTATTCATGCAGGCAACGTCCTGTTGTTGGTGGCTTATAGTGTTCGCGATATTCTGTGGTTGCGGTTGTTCGCAGTGGCAGCGTCTCTGATTACGCTTCCATTCTTCATTCTCCAGCCGAAACCGCTGTGGGCGCCGTTAAGTTGGACTGTCATTTTTGCGGCGCTCAATCTGTTCCAGTCCGGGCGTCTTCTGGTTGAACGTCGTCCGGTCAAACTTACAACGGAGGAGGAGGAAGTTCGTAGGCTCGTCTTCCGGGATTTGCCGCCTAGGAAAATGCTGCAGGTTCTGAGCATTGGAAGTTGGATCACGGCGGATGCAGGAGAGCGATTGATAGAGAGTGGAAAATCCGTCGAGGGGATATCTCTTATAATTCGCGGGAAAGTGCGGATAATCCAAAACGGACGGGTTCTAGGTGACTTGTCAGGCGGTAACATCGTGGGCTCTGCACTTATTTTGAGCGGCGCCGAGGCTGAAGTGGATGCAGTGGTGACGGAACCGATCCGAGCCATTCGCTGGGAAGTTGGGACGCTGCAGCGCTATCTTAGCAGCAATCCTGATATCCGCATCATGATGCAACAGCACCTCGCCCGCGATTTGGCTGGCAAACTGTCTTCTTACGCAGACCAGAGTAAAACAGCGGGAACGTCATAACATGATGTGAAGAGGACACCCTAACCCATGGCATCATGGGTCGACCTCAGACGTCTTGGATTTGGTGGCGTAGAAACAGCCCGATATGCAATGCAGCCCACGGCCTCCGACCCGGCGCGTCGCATGCCGCGAAAGTCGCTGATGAGCATTGATGTCAGATGAGCAGTACCGCCGAAGCTGGCAGCGCCGGGCGTGGGTGCTGACGCCCTTACTGTAGTCCCGTCATTTTCCAGCGACACAAAATGGCCAGACACCTTCAACCGGCGCACGGAGCGGAGCTTGACCCAACCGGAGCCGTCGAGTGAGCGGGAGAAATGACCTTAAGCTTTCCTTAATATATTGATTCGCAAGAATTTCTTTGACGACGCGAGGTCTTTTCTGGTCCACTCGTGGCGTCTGGACCTTCAGGGAGTTCATTGACCATCGAAAGCGAGTCTGAAATGCACGGACAATCATCTGGCCTGCCGATGCAGAGGGAGTTCTTTGTCGAAGTTTTTGCTGTCAAACAAGAGGAAAGGGATCAGTATCGAAGCGTCATCTTTCCTGCTGATCGAGCAATGGAAGGTTCTCTCTTTTGTGAAAAGTGGCATAAAGATGAATCCGAGGTCGTACCCATCCTGCAACAAATCTTGCACGGTACTGCGGATGTTGCGGAGGTTCTCGCTCAGGCTCAATCCGTTGAAGGCTGTCTGATGAAACTGAAGCTAACAGATTCGGAAGCCGCATTGCTGGGCTGGCGTCCTGAGCTTTTGGGTGGTTAGCTAAGGGATAACTAGGCTCGGGTCTCTATGCCTCGAAGCCGCAATGACGAGAACCGTTGTAATTGAATTGATAAATCCCTTCTCTTTCTTTGCGAGTATCGCAGTTACTATGCTACTGACATTCCCAAGTGCGGCTTACGATTCCGCATTGGCCAACTTTCGGTTGGCTGACAACTCGTGCACTAGGCAGTCAATGAGTGCGACGACTTGTTATCACCAGCTGAAGATATGACCCAAGCGCAAGAGTTCGTCGATCATCAACTTTCAATTTGGATGAGACCGGTCACAGTTATCTGGAGTCAGTATTCATGCCCCGCGTCTCTCCATTTCATGTTCTTTCATCCAACTCACCAGCTTTTCCGCCGACATGGGCCGCGAATACACATAGCCCTGAATGGCATGAACGCCAGCTTTGACAAGGTAGTCCACCTGCTGGTTCGTCTCCACACCCTCCGCAATCGTGCTTAGGCCTGACGCTCTAGCGAAATGAATAATCGCGTCCAACACCGGGCGTTTGGCATCACCCTGGGTTCGTAGCGTGTCAACGAACATCTTGTCTATTTTTAACGTGCTCACCGGTAGTTCCTGGACGTAAGAAAATCCTCCGAACCCTGTTCCGGCATCATCGATCTTGATGTCAATTCCCGCGTTTGCGAGGCAAAGCAGACGACTGCGTGCCTCCGCAAGATTTGCCAACTGGCGCCGTTCGGTGATCTCGACAGCAATGTTCCTTCCCGGAATACCGTTGTCGATCAGTTGCTTCACGAGGGACTCGCAAAAATCCGTTTTCACGATCTGATCCGGTTCGGCATTGATGCTGATATAGCGATTCGTGCCCAGCCAACCCAGGTGCTTGAGGTCCTTCAGCACTTTTTTCACGATCTGTTCGGTGATGGGTGTGATCAAACCGTTCTCTTCGGCAAATGGAACAAATTGTCCCGGCGGGACCATTTTGCCCCGGCGATACCAGCGCGCCACGGCCTCCGCGCCCAACACGGATCCGTCGCGGCCGTCGACAATCGGTTGATAATAGGGCAAAAATTCATTTTTTTGCAGCCCCTGTCTCATCAGGCTTGCCACTGAAGTTTGCCGCATCAGCAAGCCATACAACATGAAGCTTAAAGTCAATGCCACGATTGCCGATATGCCCGCAGCTAAAATACGACCTTCGAACTGCAACTGGTCAATATAGCGTTGCAACACTCCCACCGTGAGTCTTGCGCGAGTGCGGCCCACTATCGCTTCTTCCGTCTGCTGAAGCACGACTCGGTTCCAGTCTCCAAGTTTCACTTGGAAGTCTGGCTGTTGGACATCCAATTGGTATGTCACACATTGTGGACAATCGATCGAGCTTTCGAAGTCAAAAAGCATCGTCTCCGGGATTGCGATGTACTCCACGTTACCTCGGCGCTGTATCACATAAACAACACCCGGGCTGTCGTCTACTAACTCGACCGACCATACGTTGTCGAGGGCGTGAACATGAGCGACGGGTCCAGGATTCCTATTCACCAGACCGCTGCGGCAGATCATCTCCCCCGCCTGCCGAAGGCCAATCCAGCGAACATACGGGTTCTCAAAGGCTCGCTGGGCCAATACATCGCTGGTGCCGTTCCGACAGTTAAGCGCTTCGATCGGCGGCAATTCCTCGAGTTCGTGGCGTGTGCCGGCGACCGCCTCTCTGAGCCCGCGAGCCAGCACACTGGTCTGGCGCTTTAGAGCGCGGTTCGCCAGATATCTGGTCATCGATCCGAGGCTGAAGAAACATATCGCGAACACGAGCACGCATGTGCTGGCCGCCAGGGTCGCGGGGATGTCGGTTGCAGCGAGTCTTCGCATCGGTCACGAATCACAATCGAACGCCGAACTGAGAAATAGCTAACCACCCAAAGCTCAGGCCAGTCCGGGAGGTGAGTAATCAGCGAGGTTAGTCGACCACTTATGTAGTCTTGTGAACCATAAGTTCATCGTTGCGGTATCCAACAGTTTCATCGCAGAGTTCGCGCAGATAGTAAGCTGCGGGTACCGGGAGTATGGCGTTCATGAATGAAATGTCCACTGGGTTCCGGAGGTGATCGGAGAGAAAGGCAAGTCGTAAATTCCTATACTCCGGCGATCGCCTTGTTTTGCAGAACACGCACGACTACACGACGATTTTCCGCCTCTCCTTCCGGCATGTTCGCATTGCCGACCTGTTCGCTCTCTCCCATTGCGCCCGGCGCAAGCATTCTGGTGAGTGGGGCCTTACCCTGCTGAAGCAGGATATTTGTCACATTATTAGCACGGTCCTCGCTGAGTTTCTGGTTCAGGGCAGCATTACCGGAGGCAGAGGCGTAGCCTTTTACTTCAATCATGTAACCTTCGATCGTCTTGGCTTTCTCCACCAGCGCCATCAGTTGAGCAGTATATTTTGGCCCGACCTTGACCTTGCCATTGTCAAAGTACACAATTACTTCATCCAGGATGTAGTAATCGTCCAGCTGGCCGAACCGCGCGACGGCAGCTTCGATAGCTGCCTTATTTTCTGCGACCTTTGCCTCCTGTTGTTGCAGGGCTTGTCTCTGAGCGTCCAGCTCCGCCTTCTGTTTTTCCAACTCCACCTTCTGTTTTTCCAGCTCTGCTTGGGTCTGCTGAGCCTGTAACTTGGTTTCGTGCATCCCGGCTTCTATTGCTTCGGCGTGTTTAAGATCATTGCCCTTGAATCTTACAGTCCGCGCTATGAATCGAGTGTCGTGGTAGTAACCTTCCACTTTTATGGCTAGGCCCGGAATCAAAGCGGCCATTGACAGTTTCTTATTGCGAGCCTTGAACATCCCCTGCACCTGGCCTACATCCGTACCATTCGTCAACTCAACCACCAGATCATGATTGTCCTTGGTTTGCACGATCATGCTTTCACCGCTTCGTCCTTTAATCAGACCTTCAACCTTCACTGTCTGTTGGGCAGCGACCGTCAAGGACATGAATGTGCTGATCAAAGTGAGAATCGCAGTATTTCTAAAGCCAAGTAGTTTGAACTGGTTCATAGTCTTGTCCTTTCTAGTCCTCCAGTCCTGGTGGTCTCGTACATCTGCTTCCATGCGCGTATTTCCTCCTCAAGCCGCTGAAGCCTGTCTTTGAGGGTCTGCCCCTCTAGGCTTTGGTTTTTTTTGGTCTGAGCATGGCGCTGGCAATGATCGTCGCCGCGACAGCGTATACGATTCTTGTCCTCCAGGCAGTTTGGTCTTGTCTCATGGCAAAGCCTGCCCTTCCCCTGTGAACGGTGGCAGATAAGAGATCTTTTGCAAACTGTCAGTTCTACCAGAGTGTCAGAACTGCCTTGCAAAAGGAGGCGCAGTGAATCACGATATCCTCAGCTGTGCAAGGCCGCACGGTTTCTCGGGACGTCCGTTAGAATGGGACTGCGCGATGAGCGAACTGATCAAAGCTGCCAAGCTGTTCTCCAATAGCGGTCACCAGCGGATCACTATACAGCGCAATCCCGCGCTGCAAAGCCCCGAGGCTCATCTGAAGTCCGTAGCGCAAATCGTTTCATCTGTCAGTGAGGATGACGAAATGATTGCCGCTGCGTGGCTGCACGATATTGTCGAAGACACTGAGGTCACGATTGACGACCTAGAGCGGCAATTTGGTGTTCGTGTCGCGAAGCTCGTTCACGAACTCACCGTTGTCTGCCACCCTGCACGTCGTCATAGCGCCGCCAGCTTTGCACTTACCAAACAGCATTTCGCCAAGGTTTCTGATGCCGCAAAGACGGTCAAACTAGCTGACCTCATCGACACTTGTCGAGACCTCTACAAGAACGACTGGGCTTTGTTCAGCACCTACGTGTCAGAAGCGAATGAACTTGCACTTGTGCTTAACGGAGGCAATAGTCGGCTTCTAGCGAGGCTGAAACGCGATTTGAATAAGTACGCTTCCAGCACTCAACACGCCAGGCCAAGTGAACAGGTTCTACAATCGCGGCGTTTTGAGATTCCCATCGCTACCTTGCGAGTGCTGGAGGGCGCATTCACCGCACAAGATATTGCTCAACCCTTGATCACTTTTGATTCAAACCGCACGGAAACAGAGATTCTCGAAGCAATGACCGTAGCTGGCGTTGAAGTCTCAGGACTCCAGAGAGACGGAACTCTATGGGGATTTGTGGGGATTGCCAGCTTGAGTAAGGGGGCGGGGCAAACCTGGGGACGGGAGTTTGCGGCGGGCCAACTGGTTTATGCGACAAGCACCTTCATGGATGTCATTGAAATTCTGACGCGACATGATTGGTGCTTCGTGATGGAACGAGGGAACGTTATCGGAGCAATCTCGCGAATTGATATGCACAAGCCGGTAGGGCGAATGTGGCTCTTCGGAATTCTCACCCTTGCAGAGCTTGAGTTTACAGAACGAATTAGACGGAAATGGCCCGGCGAGAGTTGGAATAGGCTCTTGTCGCCGCAAAGAATGGACAAAGCCAGACAGTTGCTCGCCGAGCGTGAACGTCGTAAAGAGAAGTGCCATCTGATCGATTGTCTTCAGTTAGCTGACAAGATAGAGATCTTGATTGCAGATCCTTCAGAATTGGCTGCTATTGGCATTCCCAGCCAAAGTCTGGCGCGGCGAGTCGGCAAGCAGATCGAGAGTTTGCGTAACAGCCTGGCTCATGCGCAAAGCTTTGTCGAGCAGGACTGGCCGCAAATCGTCCGGTTGACCAGACGCATTCACAAGATGTCGGAGGAGTTGTAGTTAACCAAACTGTGACCCGTCTGCTGGCTTTGGATGTCACAGCTTTGTGCCGGACAACCGACCAAAACAACTGAATGCTCAATTGTCTGCGTTGCGGAGAGCAGAAAGCATCCAGGATTGCGGTTTTCAGCTTCGATGCCTTGGGCACATTATTCGAGTCGAGGCTTGTGATTCATGCGGCGGCTATCTGAAATCCATCGATATGACTAAGGACGCCGAAACATTGCCTGTACCTGACGACGTCCCTTCGAGCGCGATCAATATCTGGGCCTTCGAGTTACCAGGGCATTGGGAGACATTTATCTAATTTGTAAGTGTCGTCCGAATAGAGGAAGGCCCGGTAAGTTGTGCGCCCGGCTCTAGGCAAGGCGCTAGAGTTGTCATAGCCCGTACCATCTTCTGCATAGTGTGGTTCCAATCGAGGGAGTTGGTACTCCTTGCCTCGAGGCCGCAATGATGAGAACCGGTGCGATTGAATTTATAAATCTCTCCGCTCTCTTTGCGACACCTAACACGAATGCGCAGCGGTGCGACACTGGACGCAAATTGCTAAAGACGAAATGTCCCTTAAGTTCCGGAGATGCCCTTGTTCACAAGAACCTTAACCTCAACTCGGCGATTCTCCGCGCGCCCCGTCTTTGTCTCGTTCGGGGCTGCTGCTCCGTATTCTCCCATCGCGCCTGGGGCCACGATATGCCGCACGGGCACGTTGCCCTGCTGCATCAAGTAAATGACCACCGCCTTCGCACGGCTTTCGCTCAATTTTGTGTTCATCGCAGCGCTGCCAGTCGAGTCAGCAAAACCCGTCACTTCGATGATGTATCCAGTAAGGCTAGTGGCGGTTTGCGCCAGTTGTTTCAGTTGCTCCTGGTCCTCCGATGAGATCTTGGTGCTACCGACCGAAAATTTCACTGTTGCTTGACCTTTCACGTCATAGGCACTCAACGCGGTAAAGCGATCGTTAACCTCTTCAATGTCCTTTATATTTTGGTCAATCTGCTGTTTGTTGGTCGCAATGTTCTGTTGGTTGCCAGCGATATTTTGCTGATTGGTCGCAATATTCTGTTGATTGCCAGCGATATTCTTCTGATTCGTCTCGACAGCCTGCATGTTGGCCGCTACCTGTTCAGCGGTAGGATGCAAACCGGATTCGATCATCTCAGCCGTTTCCAGATCATCGCCGTCGACTGGATCGTTTTTGCAACAACCCGACCCTGGTTATCGGGGGATCCGTCGACTTCGACTTTGAGCCCGGGTATCAGCACAGTATTTCCAAGATGCTCCTTCTCTAAGCCAAAAAGCCCCCTGTTGTCCCTCGTATCGGTATCATCAGTCAGGAGTACAGTAGTCTTTCCTGCTGAGCCATTTACGATCAACGTGTCTCCGGTACGGGACATTATCATTCCTTTGGTTTGGGCATTTGCGGCAACGCTTCCCAATGCGAGTAAGTACACTACCGCCACACTTACTACTGTAGTTATCCGGTTTGTCTGCATAGCTTGCCTCCTTTTGCTGTTTTCGAATTGAGACAAAGTCTTCGCTCCCGATTCAAGGCGCCTCGCCACAGATAGAATTGCGTGCCGAGTGAGATCAGCAACTAAACTCCATCGCACTAATGGAATGATGATGAAGTCAAAAGACAGGAGCTACCACTGTCAAAACTGGCAGTCTTATGAAACTGAAACAATGGGTACACAACGGGAGGAGTGCACAATTACCTGACTGCCGAAATTTTGTACATCCGGACGGTCATCGTCAGCGAAGTGTGCCGAGATTCGACAATCGATTGCTCATGGCCTCAGTGCTGACATGAAACCGTTTAGCCAAGAAGGTGATTGCTTCTTTGTCATCCAGAGAGCGGTACCGCTATGCGGTGAAGCATCAGATTATCTCGGTCTAATCTGCACAAAACCTGACAGAACTGTCATTTCTACCAATAGCCGCGGTCCATTACTACTTCTATCATCCTAATGTTGACCCTGAGCTTGCGCAGGGTTTTCTGTTCCTTCGAGACGAGTTGATAGAGTGCAAAACCAAAGAGAACTTGAGCTTGCGAGTGTCCTCATAGCCGATGATCATTTCGCCGTACTCGAATCAGTTGTGCCTATGCTCAAACCGTTCTTCAACGTCGTTGGTACGGCGTCTGATGGCAAAGCTGCTGTGGAGGCTGAGGACAGACTGCATCCAGACGTAGTCATCCTTGATATTTCGATGCCCGTCATGAGTGGCATTGACGCAGCTAAACAAATGCGAAAGCAAGGGTCGAAGGCTCGAATTGTATTTCTCACCGTGCATGAAGACACGGATATTCTTGCCGCAGCAAAGGCCGCGGGGGGCAAGGGCTATGTCGTTAAGTCGCGCCTGGGAACTGATCTGATTCCCGCGATCCAAGATGCGCTTGCCGGCAAGGACTTCGTTTCGAAGTTTTCTCCGGAGTAGCCACAGCACGGTTGCTTCGACTCCGAGCAACCGTGCTGCTCTGATTGCAGTTAGCCAGCGTTTCAAGACTCGTGGTGTGCGGTATAGATTGCTGGTGATCGCCACGCTCCTGCTGTGCTTTCCGATTTACAACATCCTTACGCTCCCCCGAGCATAAAGCGGCATGCGTCGGGATGACTCATCGGGTGCTGTGTATTGATGGTCATCGTCAGCGAAGCAGACCGAGATTGGACAATCGATTGCTCATGGCCGCAGTGCTGACATGAAACCGTTTGGCCAGGAAGGTGAGTGCCTCTTCGTCATCCAGATCGAGATCGTTCTTTTTAACCTCCTGTTGCAGGAGGCTTCGGGGCATCAAGAGTGCAGCACCGAACTGATTGGCCTCGACTTCTTCATGGTCTACTCCTCCGAAGGAGTATCCGTCTCGCCGGAATGTCATATGACGATCGATAAAGAGCTGTGACTTTTGATTCTTTTTTACGTGCAATAGATAGTCCACACTCCAGACCTGAGAACGGACAGCCGCGGCGCTAAAACCTGCGCATCAGTGCCTTCTTGGTCGCGGCTTTCTTGGCTGGAGCTTTCTTTGCCCCCGGCTTCTTTGCCGGTGATTTCTTCGTCGCACCTGACTTGACCCGATGGCTGGGCGTTTTCTTCGCATACCAATGTCGCAGGGTGGCCTTCTTTGCCGACGCCTTCTTTACGGCCTTCTTTGCTGCCATCATGACGTTATGAACGTTTGGGCTATAGCGAACGATCTCATCGAAGTCGGCTTTACCAGCTCGACGACGGACGCAATGGCGGCTTCACGGTTTTCTGGCGGGATCGACGCCGGTAGGCTCTTGTCGGCCAGCTCTACCAGTTTCTTTTCGATAACCGATGCCTTGGGCTTCCTCAGCTTCTTCGCCCAATCCGCAGCGCCTGTTATTACGCGCTTGATGATCTCCCCAAGCGCGGCATGTTCGATTATCGAGAGCAGTTCGATCATGCACCGGATTATACGGGGCGTGGCTTGACGGCTATATCCAGCCGTGGCAAGACGGGCGGATGGAACGAGGTTAACGTCGGCACTATCTTCGAGGGTAGCATCAAGTACGTGCGCACCGGCCATGAAACCAAGGTCGACTCCTGCGTCGAACTGATCGCCGCCGATGGGGGCGCAGGCTATAATTTTGCGATCGTCAGCACCACATTGGCCGCTGGCCAGCCGCCGAACGATGCTGCGTGTCGAGAGATGGCAGAGTCTGAAACAGGTTGTTCGAATGCAAGCTTCCGGAAGCCTTTTCGAGGTCAGCGAGTATCGGTTGCGCGCATCAGAAAGGAAATATCATCCACTCTGTAGAGGACCTTGCCCGGAGACTCTGGAATGGGAGAGACCTTCCCAGCGCGCACACTATCGAATGCTGGCACAAGTCGTAGCAGTACGGTTGGCGACGCGACGGGAATGTTGTGCGCTCCCAGAACGAGCCTGACTTGTGGCGCAAGAGCGGCCAGCCGCCGAATCGATGTTGCATACGCATCCAGATTAGTTTCGGGGCGGAAGAGCCAGATTGGAGCGGGATAGTAAGTATCACCGGTGAAGAGAAGTCCGTTCGCGCGATCGATCAAGGAAATGGCGTCCGGCGTGTGGCCTGGGGTTGCGATAACCTCTATAGTTCTACCGCCAAGGTCGAAGCGATCGCCGTCGTGAGTGTAGGCTGTAATTCTCCACGAACGTATGGCGTACGCCTTCGCGTCGAATCCGTGGGGCAAGGAACCGCAGATTTGGTCTGGGGTGATCTCGGCCTGCGCGTCCTCGCGTGAGCCAAGCGCGTTCTTGCGGGTAAAGTCAGTATCCACACCATAGATGGCGGAGAATTCCCAGTTGCCGCCGACGTGGTCGTCATGCGTGTGGGAATTCAGCACGATGATGGGTAAATTCGTGAGTTCGGTGGTTACTTTCTCGATGTCGCTAATTCCCATGCCCGTGTCGAACAGCAAGGCTCGTTTGTTGCCGACGATTAAGTAGCTGATGACCTCTTCAGCCTGATGCGGTTCGTAGATGGCGAAGACATTCGACGCAGCTTTATAGACTTCGAACCACGGATCGCTAGTGGCGACGCGAGCAAGGGATTTGTATTCCGGGCGAGGGAGGGCATGGCACCAGCTTGGGACTGAGGACTGAGCGGACACCGAAGATGGCAGCATCGTCAGGCAGATGGCGAGGCTGACTGTGAGTTGATGCATGGGCGGCCTCCAATACTTTGAACGAGAATTTGTCTGATCAGATTGCGATTATTGCGTGGTTTGGCGACCATCAGGACTCTAAGGCCTGACGATCATCTTCCCGACACCGTCGTGATACTGGCTGGCGATCGCGAAGGCGTCATCAATCTGTTCGATCTCTCTGGTATGTGTAAGCAGCGGTGCAAACCACTCGGTGTGTGCGTGGAGCAGTTCCAGAGCGTCCTGCGCCTCGTGGTTTGATCGGCGCACATTGAAGATGGTGAGTTCCTTGCGCCTCATTGCTGAACCATCCATGGGTACGAAGTGAGATGAATGAATACCTGTGAGCACGACACGACCGGCATTGCGGGTTACTTGAACCGCCTGACCGGTGGTATATTCTCCGGCCGCACAGTCAAATGCGCAGTCCACACCGCGCTGCCCCGTCCCGGTGAGGATTTCCTCGACGGCTTCTTCGGGTTCGATCACGACGTCTGCGCCAATTCCACGGGCCAACTCGCGGCGATGGGCCAGTGGCTCCACTGCCCAGATTCGTGCCGCCTTGACGGCGCGCAATGCGGCGATCGTCAAAAGCCCGATTGGTCCCGCACCAAGGACCACTACCGTTTCGCCCTGGCGGAATGAAGCCAGGCGGATCGAGTGCAGCGCAACCGCTAGAGGCTCAACCAGGGTAGCTTCGTCCAACGACATCCCGGGAGGGATGGGACGAAAGTTGACGGCCGGTAAGTTGACCAGTTCCCGGAAAAAACCGGGACAGTGAGGGTTGCTCAGAAAGCGAATGTTCGTGCACACATTGTGGTGACCGCTCAAACAGAATTCGCAGTGATAGCAGTAAAGAGCGGGCTCAAGTGCTCCGCGGTCGCCCACAGCGAGTTCACTAACACCGGCGCCCGTCCTCACGACCCTTCCTGCAGGCTCGTGCCCGAGCACCATGGGGTAAATATTGGGAGTACTACCAACAGCACCCTCGGAGTAGGAATGCAGATCAGACCCGCAGATCCCTACGGACTCGATCCGGACCTGCACTTCGCCGGGTCCGGGATCTTCAATCGGCATATCAGTAAGCCGGAATTTCAGGGGAGAGATAAGCTCTGCGGCTCGCATCGAATGCCTTCCTCTGGAACGATACCTGCTCAGTAGGTGAGAAGAAAAGGCGAGAGGGGCTTTTCAGCCAATTGTTTTGAGTGAGCACCTTTTCGACAACCCCACTTTAGCCCCACTGTAAGAATTCCTATTGCTTATTTTGCGGGACTTACAGCGCCAACCGTTCCCGTTAAGTTGTTGAAGTTACGTACAGAATCAAATTTGGGAGCAGAGGGTCGGGGGCTCGAATCCCTCCGCCCGACCAGTAGAATCATCACTGGTCGCTCACCGACAACCCTTCAAAACCCACTTGAGCGCACTGAAGCAATTGTGTGTGTGCTTCCCAACTTACTAGCCATCGTTGCTTTGCCGTACACATTCATGGGTGTGGCTACATCTCCGTGACGCATCACCCGTCTGCTGCACGCCACTTCCGTTCCGACTGAATTCGCCAGCTGCGGAACGCCAAACTTTGGACCCAATGGCTTCAGATGCCGGCGCATCAGAATTCCGGCGTAATATTGCGTCCGCGAATGCGTTTGATACGAGCAATCAGCTTTGCTTTTCTTTATAGAGATGGGGCATGGCTCTTCTTGACAATATCCTAGGGGGATATGGTACAAGATGAGAGGCGGGATTGCGATCCGCGCCGGAAAAGCAAAACAACTTTATGAACAAAGAATCCGCACAAGAACCTCCAAGTATTGGAAGCTCTTCTTTGTGTTGCGATGAGCGCTCAGACAGCCGCCCGTAGCCACGCTTTGGACGATTCTCTCACCGCTCATCACAGCATACGACTTGTGATTTGAGCGCGTGGGCCCGTGGTTATTCGTACCCAGACTCACCCCTCCCGAACCGATGATTCGTGCAGCCGTCCCGTTCCGCGCCACTGGCGCCGGAAGCGGTTGCCCCTGCGCGGACCGCCACAGGAGGAACGATGAACAACATCCTTTTGACGATCCGGAAGACCGGTCGCATGACTTGCGCCTGGGTGCCCACGGGCAATCCCAGAACACCTCTTGCCTGCGTGTGGAAAGATGCGGAGTCTTCTCTCGCGGTCTCCACCGTGCAATCCTCCCCAGCGGATGAAGCAGGGGGAATGCGTTTGTGCGCATAGAAGAAGCTGAACTCGAAGTGACAACGAGGCCACCAGCCAGTGGCCTCGTTGTCCGCCATAGCTGGCAGAAGCATTTGCTCACGTTTCTGATGGTCTTTGGACCGGGTCTGATCGTGATGGAAGCGGACAACGACGCGGGCGCCGTCTCCACTTATATGCAGGCCGGAGGCCAATATGGTCTCCACCTGCTCTGGCTGCTCGTGCTGCTGCTGCCCATCTGCTACTTCGTACAGGAGATGGTAGCCCGATTGGGGATCGCCACCGGCAAAGGCCACGCCGCGATGATCTACGAGCGCTTCGGTAAGTGGTGGGGACGCTTCTCGCTCATCGATCTGCTGGTAGTCAACTTCCTTACGTTGATCACCGAGTTTGCCGCCATCTCCCTGGCACTCGGCGCCCTTGGAATCAGCCCGTACATATCAGTCCCGGTTTCAGCGCTGGGACTGACACTGATGGTCGTCACGGGGAGCTACCTTCGCTGGGAACGCATCGTCATTGTGCTCTGTCTGATAGACCTGACCTGGTTCGCACTGTCCTATGTCGTGCATCCCGACTGGGCCTCCGTCGCGCACAACGCCATTATCCCGACTATGCCTTTGGGCGGCGTGACGAGCGGTCTCGTCTTTCTTGTCATCGCAATTGTCGGGACAACCATCGCCCCCTGGCAGCTTTTCTTCCAGCAGAGCTGTGTGGCAGAAAAACGGCTGCGCTTCTCCGACCTGAAATGGGCTCGGCTTGACACTCTGATCGGCGCTACCTTTACCGTCTGTGTGGCCGGCGCCATGATGCTGGTTGGAAATTACGGTTATCAACACGGAATCGTTTTCGAAGACCCGGCCCAGTTTGCGGACGCGATTCTGCCAACAGCTGGGCACTTCGCCCGTAACGGCATCCTGTTACTGATGGTGAATGCTGCTGTCCTGGGCACAACAGCCATCTCGCTTGCCAGCGCGTGGGCATACGGCGAGGTGAAGGGCTGGGAACACTCTCTTCACAAGAAACTGTGGGAAGCGCCTGGCTTCTACGCAACGTATATTGCGTGTGTCGGTGCGGCTGCAGCCATTGTCTTGATTCCGCATGTGCCGCTGCAGTTGGTCATCATCAGCGTGCAGGTTTTCGCGGGATTGATCCTTCCCTCCGCTATTATTTTTCTTCAGCTCCTGCTCAATGATCACGCGCTGCTCGGTGATCGCTGGGTCAACCGTCCCTGGAACAACTGGATCAACTGGACGATCATCATTGTCCTCTTTGCCCTGTCGCTGCTGCTGGCCGCACAGGTGATGCTTCCCAACCTATTCAAATAAGTACGCGAGGTGATGGATGACAACCATGCAGAGCTCTTATAAACCGCAGTCCTACAACGTTGTCCACCCACTGAAAGACGTGCCGGAGCAGAAGTGTTCAAGCGAAGGTCTTGGCCAGATTGCGATAACACCAAGCGTTCGCCTATCTCTCAGGATTCTGCGCGGCTATCTGATGCTGATGACCGTAATGTTGCTCTATCACGTGCTTGATCTCGCTGGCGCGCTCAAGCACTTCAAGCTCTAAGAAACGAGGCACTCGATGGAAGAACCCAAAATAAACGAGCCTCCGCGAGCCGGAGGCAATCTCCGGTAGACCACGCCAGCTCAGGCAACTCTGCTCGCGCTTGTCACCGGGAGAATCACAGCACAAGAGCGAGCTCCTTTCTGTAACGAGCTCCGCAAATCGAACAGCATTCGCAACTCACGGCGAACGCACGAGTCCACTGGCGGACCATACGAGAGGTCCGCCCAGAACACTCGTGGTGTGCCTGCTCAAGCGACCAGGCACGCTACATCGGAGACGACGATGAACCACCGGAACTTAATCAACGATGCCTGGGTATATTCCTCGAACGCGCGCGCCGAAGACGGCTTGCAACCACCTCGCGGATGGAGAGCGCAGCGAGACACAGTGCTGGTCCCACTTGGCATATTTGTTGTGCTTCTCTTGCTCGCGCTATTCATGAGTCACACCGCTCTCGCCCAAACTGGCAGCGGCAGAATTGCCGGATCAGTGAAGGATGCAACTGGAGCTGTTATTTCGGGAAGCAGCGTTACTTTAACCAACACAGCAACGAACGTGACCCAAACTACTACGAGCAATGAGGAGGGCATCTTCAACTTCCCCGTTGTCTCGATTGGACAATACGAACTCGACGTCACCGCGAATGGATTCACGCCATACAAGCAAACCAGCGCAATCAAGATCGACGTGAACACATCGCTGACCATCGACGTGACGCTTCAAGTGGCGCAGGATTCGCAAACTGTCACGGTGACGGAGGGCAGCGCCGAGGTTCACACAACGGACACGCAGATTGGCCAGACGATCCAGAGCAAACAAGTAGTCGACATTCCGCTCAACGGCCGCAGCTACACAGATCTGCTGGCCGTGCAGGCTGGTGTTACGCCGGTCACGACAAGCGGCGCAGGCAACAGCAGTTCTGGTGGTGGCTTTGGCACCGTTCCAGCGGCGGGTCAGGCCAACACGGGTCAGTTCTCCATACATGGACAACGCGAATCGGACAACGCCTACTACCTGAATGGCGCGAGCGTTCAGGAGACCATCGGCCAGCAGGCCGGCATCATCCCTAACCTCGACTCCATTGCCGAGTTCCGCATTCTCTCCAGCAACGTTGACGCTGAATACGGGAGCTTCACCGGCGGCATCATCAACGTGGTCACAAAATCCGGCACCAATGCCTTTCATGGCAATCTCTTTGAATTCTTCCGCAACACCGACCTCGACGCACGGAACTATTTCTCTCCCGAACGCGCGGTCTTCCATCAAAATCAATACGGTGGCACCCTTGGCGGCCCAATCCGCAAGGACAAAATATTCTTCTTCGCGGACTACCAGGGGCAGCGCTACATCCAGGGCATCGAGACCGGCTTCGTTACAGTGCCTTCGCTGCTGAACCGAAGCGGCAACTTTGGTTCTGGAAATGCATTTACTGGAACCGTCAACGGGTCATACCTGGCGCAGACTCTGACTCAGCGACTCGGCTACCAGGTTACGCAGGGCGAGCCGTTTTCACAGGTGTTTCCCGATGGCGCAATTCCTCAACGCGCATGGGGAACCGCGTCACAGCGTATGCTGCAGTATATTCCCGAACCAAACATCGGCTTGAATACGTTCTCCAGTGGAGCGTATGACAACCGCATCAATGACAGCAAGACAGCCGGCCGTGTTGACTTCAACTCCAACAGCTTCGGCACTTCATCCATCTACTACTTCAACGATCTCTACAATCTGGACAATCCCTATCCCAGCGGCCTCGGGGGCGCTACGCTTCCCGGCAATGGCTTCGCTTACGATGCGACATCCACCGGCGTTGACCAGGTGCTGATCTTCAGCAACATCCATACGTTTGGAGCGAACACCGTGAACGAGGCGCGCTTCGGCATGACACGTCTCGACAACAAAATTGGTGAGCCCAAAGGCGGCGTTGGCGTTACTCTGCAGGACCAGGGCATCCAGGCCGGGGGTCAAGGAATTGTCCAGGGTTTTCCTGCACAGGCGGGCGTAGAGGAACTCTATTTCAACGGCTTTTCGGTTGGGACAAATCCCTTCTCGCTTGCTCAAGTCAATGACACATACGATTTGGGAGACAGCGTTTCGCGGACAGTAGGCAATCACACCCTCAAGGTTGGCGGGAGATACATCTGGTATAAGGTCAAACAGGATCCGAACCTCGTTGCCAACGGCACATTCTCATTCTTCGGTTCAGGAAACCAGACGACCGGTAATGGCTTTGCAGACTTCTTGCTCGGGCTCCCTGATTTCTATTCTCAACAATCCTCTCCAACTTTTTACGAATCAGCCGCCGATGCCGATCTCTTTGCACAGGACAGCTTCCGCGTGCGCCCGAATCTTACGCTGAACTACGGCGTGCGCTGGGATTACGTCACACCATGGGCAGAAAAGTATCATCAGACGACTACGTTTGTGCAGGGAGCGCAGTCCACGACCTTCCCAGGCGCGCCACTCGGCTACCTGGTCCCCGGAGATCCACTCCCTGGCGGCGGACACATTCCCGCTGGCATTGCGCCCACACCACTCAACAACTTCTCTCCGCGCTTTGGTATAGCCTACTCACCTTCTATATCGGATGGCTTTATCAGCAAGCTCACGGGCGGTCCAGGAAAGACCAGCATCCGTTTGGGCGGAGGACGCTTTTTCACCTCGCCCCAGGGTCTCACGGTTGCGTATCCAACCGGCAACCCGCCCTATGGCCTGACGTACACCAGCCCGGAGGCGCCCGTCATGGAGACGCCCTTCATCGGTGCACTCTCTGGCACGCACTACATCCAACAGTTTCCGGTGAACGTGCCGTCTTATAAGGTTTCGCCAACTAACCCCGATAACTCTGTCGATTGGAGCCGCTATTACCCCATCAGCGGTGCGGGCAGCGTTTACTACAAGAACAAGACCAGTTATGCAATGCAGTACAACCTCACCATCGAGCGTCAGATTGGCAGCAATGCTGTATTCAGCGTTGGTTACATAGGTTCGCTGGGTCGGCACCTGTTGACAGTCGTTGGAGCGAACCCCGGCAATCCCGCCCTGTGCCTCAGCCTAAGTCAACCGTCGGAAGTGGCTCCGGGCTCTCCGACATGTGGCCCCTTTGGGGAGAATCTTGTCTATACCAGCGCGGACGGTACGGTCGTCAACGGAACGCGCAGCCCCTTTCCCAACACGATCGGAACGGATGCCTACTACGAAAACATGGGCAATTCGAAGTACAACGGTTTGGAGGTCACCTTCAAGCACACCACCGGACCGTTGTCCTTCCTCGCCAGCTATACCTACTCCAAATCTTATGACCAGACATCAAGCATCCAGGAACAGGTCGATCCGTATAACTATCAACGGCTCGATGGCATCTCGGCCTTCGATCTCAAGCATGACTTCGTCGTCAGTTACAACTACGACCTGCCTGTAGATCGCTTCTTCCATCCAAACCGGTTCACCAGCGGCTGGGCGCTTTCCGGGATTACCCGCTTTGCCTCAGGGCTCCCTGTCACCTTTGCCAGTTCAGGCGACAACTACCTCGTGCAGGTACAGAACAACGGTGTGAACTCAGTCAGTATCGACATGCCTAACTACGATGGCACCGGGTACAAGATCAACCATAACCCCCGAAACGGCAGACCCTATTTCAACACGTCTGCATTCACGCCCAATGCACTTGGAACAGAAGGCAACTCCAAGCGCAGGATGTTTTATGGGCCGGGCATCGATGACTACGATATGGCGCTGCACAAAGTAACTAACTTCGCCGAATCGCGCTCACTTGAGCTGCGGCTGGAGATGTTCAACGTCTTCAACCACGCGCAGTTCTATCCGAATGGATCGGTCGACGGAAACATCGGCGATACCTCCTTCGGCCATGTTCTGCATGCAGCCGATCCTCGAATCGGTCAGATCGCGGCAAAGTTCCGCTTTTAACAACCCCTAGGAGACGCAGAAGCGCCCTCCTATATCCCACAGAAAGGGTAGATGGAGTTTGGCATGGTCGGAATCAGTACTCTTTCATTCAGCCTGCACTTGGTGGTTGCTATTTTGATGGGCGCAACGGTCGGCTTGGAGCGGCAATGGCGGCAACGCATGGCCGGCACCCGCACCAATGCTCTGGTGGCTGCCGGAGCTGCTGCGTTTGTGATGTGCGGCCTCCTCTTGGAGAATGACCCTTCCGCGCGCGGGCGAATCGTCTCCTATATCGTCTCTGGAGTGGGCTTCCTGGGGGCGGGAGTGATCTTCAAAGAAGGCGGCAACGTGCGCGGCCTGAACACGGCCGCGACAATTTGGTGCTCCGCCGCGATCGGTGCGCTCTCCGGACTCGGTGCACTGAACCTGGCGCTTGTGCTCGCGGTCACCGTTCTCCTGGCGAACATGGGGCTTCGTCCACTTGCCTATCGTCTCCACCCTGCCATTCCCGAGGCTGCTCCTATCGAGACGCTGTATGAAGTGAAGCTTGCTTGCAGGCTCTCCGCTACCGCCCACATACGCGGTTTGCTGCTTTCCACCATTACGCAACTGCCCGTCACTCTGCAGTCCATCCATGGGGAGCAGGATGACGAACACAATCAAGATCACATTCGTGCCGAGATGACGACCCCGGGCCGTAATAACGAAGCGATAGAACAAGTGATCATGCGGCTCTCGATCGAGGATGACGTCTCAGCTCTGAGTTGGTCCATCGTGGAACAGCAAATGGAGTAAGCGGATAAAGGTAGTCCAGGATCTAGCAGGTAAATCTAACGAGGCCAATGGACAGTTATGTCTTCGATTTTCGAAATCTGGTCAGCCTTCCTTCTTCATCTCTGTGCGCGTTTGTAATTCTTCGAGCAAGTGTTTGGTATAGAGGCCGGTCGCGACGAATCTTGCTCCCTGATGAATCATCATAAAAAGTACCTCCTCTCCGCTCTTGTCGATTAAAGTAACATCGTTAAGATCGACAACACGTGGTCTGTCCGAGCATCGATCCAACGATGCCTGCCAATTCGCGCTCAGCTCAGAGGCGAACTCTCCAATTAATTGGCCCTGAAGAATCCACTTTTCTTCCGACGGGCTCTCGACAACCGTAATTCTGAACATCTGCTCTTAGTGAAATCGAAGAAGTATTTCCTCAGTAGTGAGGTTCTGTGTAAGCCGCACAAACCATGCCACTATGGCTATGAATCGCTGGATAGAAAGGCAATCTTGTTGCCAGAAAGTGATTTGTTTTGTCTATTTTTGAGTTACGAATTAAAAGGAGTTATATCGACTTCACCCAGAGATCGAACGGCAGACTTTTGCAATGAGCCTGCCGACCAACTGGCACTCCGTCAACATTTTGGCACTTCTAGTGCGGCTGGGTTGGACGGGAGATTCCCAGCTTTCGCATGCGGAATTGCAAGGTGGGCCGCTTCATTCCCAACCGGGCTGCGGCGCCGTTTGGTCCGGAGAATACCCAGTTGCTTTGTTCGAGTACATGGAGGATATGCCGCCGTTCCATTTCCTCCAAGGTCATCATGCCATTGCTACCGTTGTTCTCCACAAGCCGCGGCTTCAGGTCCGTGATCGGTACCTTAAGTTCTTTGCCCGACGACAAAATTACAGCGCGCTCTATTACATTCTGCAGCTCGCGAATATTCCCGGGCCATGGATAACGGACGAGGGCATTCATCGTTTCAGACGATATCGTGTCAATCCGCTTCTTCATCAAGCGGGCAAAATGTTGGGCAAAGTGCCGGACCAGGAAGGGGATATCCTCGGTTCGCTCGCGCAGAGGCGGCACGTAAATGGGAAAAACATTTAGCCGGTAAAACAGATCGGAGCGGAACATTTGGCTGTCGACCATGGCATTCAAGTCGCGATTGGTCGCAGCAATGAGTCGCGCGTTTGTGTGCAAGGTACGTGAACTGCCCAACCGTTCGAACTCGCGCTCCTGCAGTACGCGCAGGAGTTTCGGTTGCAGCTCAAGCGGTATTTCTCCCACTTCGTCTAGAAATATGGTCCCTGCTGAAGCAAGTTCAAAGCGGCCTATGCGTTGTGCAATCGCGCCAGTGAAGGCTCCTTTTTCATGTCCGAAGAGCTCACTTTCGAGCAGCCCTGTTGGAATCGCTGCACAGTTGAGTTTGACGAATGCATGCGAGCTGCGCTGGCTTAGCTTATGTACAGCCCGCGCGATTAATTCTTTTCCGCTTCCCGTTTCGCCATAAATGAGAACGGTGGAGTCTGTCGGACCTACGGCCTCAACCCGACGCAAAGCTCGCCGTAGAACCATGCTATTGCCTACAATCTCTTCAAAATTCAGCTCGCTTCGGATTTCATCTTCCAAATAGAGCTTTTCCTGCTCAAGCTTGTCGGAAAGCTCGGAAATCTTACGATAAGCAAGTGCGTTATCTATCGCGATGGCAATCTGTCCTGCGATTTGAAGAAGAAAGTCCACATCCTGATCCGTAAAGGAGTCCTTCCGAAGCCTTGCCACTGAGAGAACACCGCGCACACAGTTGAAACGAATCAACGGGAGAAAACAGGTGGCGTGCAATCCTTCCTGCGTCGCCAGGTTTCGATCGAAGTATTGTTGTCGCTCCTCGCTGATATCGCCAACCCATAATTTTCCGGTACGAAAAACCTTTGTCGGAAGACCGTCCGGCGAAACGATCGCTCCTGGGCGGATTGCTCCTTTGCTGTCCGGGAAATCCAGCGCGTAAACCTCCAGGCCCTCGTTGTCAATCGCCGGCAGCATTAAAGCGACGGCGTCGAGTTGCATCACGTTGCGAATGCTTGGGGATATGGCCTCGATGAGCGGCTTCAGTTCCAGGTTGGAGACAACGCTATTATTCAGATCCAGAATAAGTTTGAGCTTTGTCTGTTCATTTTCGAGTTGCGCACGTGCTTTCTCTGAAGCTGTGAAATTCAGCCTGTCGTCGAGTGCGAGGGCCGCATAGTTCGCAGCAATCTCCAGAAAAGAAACATCTTCTTCTGAAAAAGCATTTTCATCGGAACGTCCAACACAGATCACTCCCAACCGGCGAAGTGTTGTGCTCAAGGGAAGAATGCACAGTGACCTATCTCCATTCGAGCAAAACCACTCCAAATGATCCGGAAATCCCGTCTCCTCCTGAATAGAAGGGATTATCAGCGGCTTTTGCTGCTCATGAACCCAAATGCACGCGGAAGGCTTATGTGAAAACAACTCCGGGGGAATGAAAGACTTCTTCCCGCTGCCATCCACAGCAACGCTCGAGATCAGATCAGCACAGTCACCCCGCACGACCGTAAAGGTGTTGGCGGAAATGAGGCTGAGCAATGTAGACGGAAGTTCCTGCAGAAGGTCTTCCGCGTTTTGGCACTGGTTCAGTTGATGTGTAAAACGCAGAAATGCATGGTCGCTTTCCATCGGTAAGCGATCATGAACGGAACTGGGGATGCGATTGTCGCGCTGCCTCTCCATAACAGGTCTGTCAGGAAGTGAATCTTACAAGCTTGTAACCTCATAGATGATCACGAGGCCCACTAGGTAGCACCAAACCTTTGAGACGGCTGGGTATCGCGCCGAGTTTACATACGGTGGGCGAGGGATGCCAATACGCTGGCAGTTGGTTAATTGGCTGGCATCTGTGCTTTTCGTTCCGATACCCAATTCTTGTAAGTTTAAAAAATCCCTTTTCATATCAGCCACTTACCACTTCCAGGGTTATCCCTTGGGATCTGGCGAACCATGTGCAAGGCATGGGGGTTCGACCTTTTAATCAAAGACGCATCACCATTAAGTTCCAGCTGGAAGGAAGTTCTAATATTTGGAGGGCTTGATGCCTGTCGAGCAGCAAACCGAGCAATCTTCGAATTTTCGTCTTGATGTGCCATTACATAACCTTCTTACGCAGTCCCCAGCTCCTCCGCTCGGGTTGCATCCTGTTGGCAAGCCACAAACATTTCCTGAGCCTGTCTTCCCCCAGCGCCCAGATTTGTTAGGGCCTATTGATGAAAGCGGCGAGTGGATTCCGCCCGAGAAGCGCAAGTGGACACCTGGGCAGATTTACCACGCCATGCAGGGCTGGCTCTTTCCTTATATCCATTCGCGCGTTACAGCGGGCGATTTCCATCCTTTGATCGCCTATCTCTTCACCGAGTTCAAATGCAACCTGGACTGCCACTACTGCTGGGCCTTCGACAATAAGGTAAAGGGAATGAGCGAAGACACGGCGAAGCGCTCCATTGACTGGCTGCATAGCACCGGCTGCCGGGTTCTCGCCTATATGGGTGGCGAGCCTCTACTCCGTCCCGACCTTATTCATAAGATCACTTACTACGCAGCAAAGAAGAACTTCTGGATTTATCTACCCACCAATGCCCGGTTGTTGCGCATCGATGTGATCGATAAGCTCGCGGACGCCGGAATGTCGACTTTCAATATCGCCGTCGACGCCGTTGACCTGAAGCCGGGTCTTCCCAAAGCATTGGCGCCAATTCGCAAGCAATTCGATTATCTGGTTCGCAAGCAGTACGGCTACGGCTACTCAGTCTTCCTGAATATCAACATATGCCGCAACAATCTGGATGATGTGCGCGAACTCACAGAAATTGCCCACGACTGCGGCATCGCCACTGACTACCACATTAATGAATCGCCGCTGCTTGAACAGGATGAGCATTTCAAGCATGCAGACAATAATGTCACCTACATCACGCAAGAGGATTGGCCGGCTGTTGAAGAAACCATCCAGTGGCTGACCGAGAAGCAGGACGCGGGATACAAGATGGTGAACTCGAATACCCGGCTCTGGCAGATGGTCGACTTCATGAAGGGCAATCACTTCCCGTGGAATTGCCGCGCCGGGCAGAACTCCATGATCATCCGTGTCGACGGGACGCTCGCTCCGTGCTTCCCGATGTATACCGCAAGTTATGACTGGGGTGTGGTTGGCGATCATAAATTTGATACGAAACAGCTCGACCATCAGAAGGAAACCTGCCAGACTCATTGCTTTTCGACGTTGAACCATATTCTCGGCTGGTGTTACAACGACCAGCGAGTGATCAAGTACTTCTTTAAGCAGCTTGCCCACGGATTTCAGGGAATGAAAGGGCAGATGTAATCGATAGCGGATTCGATTACTGCAAAAATCTACGCGAAGCCAATATTAATTTTGATAACTGACAAGGAGAGGCATTATGCCAGCAGCAGAAATCGTTCAAACCGATTTTGAAGCAGAGATTCAGGCTCGTATCGATGCGGAACGTGCACGGCTTCGCGCAGAAGCGGGACTAGCACGTATGCGTGAGTTCAAGAAACCGGTAGAGCGCACATTCACCGGCCCAGAGCGCGACTATGTCACGATCCTTTTCGGCGGCCTGACCTGGAAGCATGAGGAGATGATTAAGGCCGTCTTTCATGGCAGTGGATATCGTTGCGAAAATATTCCGACCCCTATCGTCGCTGATTTCCAAGCCGGAAAAGAATTCGGAAACAATGGCCAGTGCAATCCGACGTACTTCACGGTCGGCAATCTGGTGCGCTATCTGCAGAGCCTTGAACAGCAAGGATTAACTCGCCAGCAAATCATTGATAACTATGTGTTTTTTACTGCCGGCTCCTGCGGTCCCTGCCGCTTTGGCATGTATGAGGCGGAATACCGTTTTGCCTTGCAGAATGCGGGTTTTGACGGCTTTCGCGTGCTCCTCTTCCAGCAGACCGATGGCATCAAGGCGGCGAGCGGTGAGCCCGGCCTTAAATTTTCGGTCGACTTCGGAATGGGCATGCTCAATGCGCTCAACCTCGGAGATGTCATCAATGAGCTTGTCTATCAAGTCCGTCCGTTTGAGGTGAAAAAAGGCGAGACAGATCGTGTCATTCACGAATCGGTCAAGACACTCACAGACACGCTCCGCGACAGAAAACGTTGGCACATCAAAGATGCGGCTCCATCTTGGGCGCAGCCTTATCTTGAGAAGCACGACAAGATCGCGGGCATCGGCTGCACACTCGGCAAGGTTGCCCACAATCTCTATGGCAAGGAGTATGTCGACGCGCTACACACCTGCCGGGACAGCATCAACGCGATAGAAGTTGATCGCCTGCGCGTAAAACCGGTAATCAAAATCACGGGAGAATTCTGGGCGCAGACAACTGAGGGTGATGGCAATTTCAACATGTTCGCCTTCCTGGAGCGTGAAGGCGCTCAGGTGCTGGTGGAACCGATCGCCACCTGGATCGCCTACATGATGTATGTGGCCAAGGAAGGCGCGAAGGCGCGGGCTGAAGCAGAAGCTCCCTACCGCGACCCCAAGTGGTACGAGATCAAGAAGCGCGCCGCCAATGAGTTGAAGCTATTCAAGAAAACCGGCGGTTTGAGTGCGGGCAGCGCGATGTGGAATTATTTTTATCACCGCACCATCAAGCATATGGGCGATACGGCGCATCACCTTATTCCGCAAAAAGAACTCTCCCGTCTGGCGCATCCCTTCTATCACCAGCTTGCACGCGGTGGAGAAGGTTATATGGAAGTCGGCAAGAATGTCTACTATACCGTGAACCATCTCTGCCATATGGTGTTGGCGCTGAAGCCCTTCGGCTGTATGCCTTCGACGCAATCAGACGGCGTTCAATCGAGAGTCGTCAACAAATTTAAGGACATGATCTTCCTGCCCATCGAGACCTCAGGCGAAGGCGAAGTAAACGCGCATAGCCGTGTACAGATGGCGCTCGCTGAAGCGAAGGCTAAGTCGAGAGCGGAGTTCGACAATGTTTTGGCGCAGACTGGGAAATCTTTGGAGGACCTGCGCGGCTATGTCGAAGACCATCCTGAGATGAAACACGCACTCTATAAAGTTCCGCACCGCGAAGGCGTTGCTGGAACCGCAGCGCAGTTCGCCTGGCATGTCAGCGATCTGATGAACAGCGACAGAAGCTATCGCCGGCAGGCACGCGTGTCTCTGGCGCCATCGCAGGTGGCCTGAATGCGCACCACACTTCGAGTTGCGCTGGAAGGTTCTACCATTCTGGCGCTTGCACTGTTTTCGGCGGCGTTGCATTGTGCGTTGCGGTCTCTGCGATCGCAGCGCACAGCAGCTGTTCAAAGTAGCGTGCCCAACGAATGGATGACTTCCGCGAAGGTTCCTAACCGGCGACCTTTCTTCCTGTCGCGCGGAGGCCTTCTATTGCTGAGGAAAAGGTGATGCAGAAATTTCTGGTGGGTTTGGATGTAGGCTCAACCACAGTCAAAGCGATCGTCGTCGACGCCGCTACCGACACGACCATCTGGCAGGACTACCAACGTCACGAAACCCGGCAGCCGGAAAAGGTGCTGGAGTTCCTGCGCCGCATGGAATCTGAGGCTGGCATATCGCCAGCGGATACACGCATCTTCGTCACCGGTTCCGGAGGCGGAACCATTGTCGAGATGATCGGTGCGAAATTCGTGCAGGAGGTACATGCCGTTTCTCTTGCCGTGGAGAAGCTGCACCCCGAAGTCTATTCCGTCATCGAGCTCGGGGGGCAGGACGCGAAAATCATCGTCTTCAAGGATGACGAAGAGACTGGGCGCAAGAAAAAAATCCCGTCCATGAATGACAAATGCGCGGGAGGCACGGGCGCGGTCATCGATAAGATCAACGCGAAGCTGAAAATTCCTGCCTCGGAATTGTCCAACCAGGCATATCACGGAATCAAACTGCACAAGGTTGCCGGAAAGTGCGGCGTCTTCGCCGAGACCGATATCAATGGGCTTCAGAAAACGGGTACGCCTTCTGATGAATTGATGGCGTCGCTCTTCGAAGCCATCGTCCTGCAAAATCTCAGCGTGCTTACGCGTGGACACACACTGCGTCCGCATGTGCTGCTGCTCGGCGGCCCCAATGGATTCATCCGCGGTATGCGTGAGGCATGGCAGGCCAACATTCCACGCATGTGGAAAGAACGCAAGGTTGAAATACCGGATGGCGTTGCACCGGAAGAGCTGATTAAGGTCCCTGAAAATGCGCAGTACTTCGCGGCGCTTGGCGCCGTTGAGTTTGGCAGGGATGAGGAGGCCGCAGTTGGCAGCTATCTGGGAACAGAAAAGCTTGTCTACTACATCGACTACGGACGCGCAGAGGAAAAAGCCACATCAGGTGGTAAAGGCTTAGTCGCGGAAGATACTGAGCTTGTCTCGTTCAAGTCAGCATATAAAAGAAAGAAGTTCACGCCGGCGGAGTTTTTCCCCGGTCAGGTAGTCTCCGGCTTTGTTGGAATCGATGGAGGCTCGACATCGACGAAAGCAGCCCTGTTGGGAAAAGACGGTGAAATTCTCTGTAAGACCTATCAGCTTTCGAATGGCAATCCAATCCAGGACACCATCGAAATGTTCGAGAAGCTGCGCGAACAGATCGAAAGCAAAGGTGCAACGCTTGAAGTCCTCGGTGTCGGAACAACCGGCTACGCTAAAGACATTATCAAAGATGTATTGAATGCCGACGTGGCGCTCGTGGAAACAGTGGCACACACTGAATCAGCGCTTAAGTTCTATGACGATCCTCACGTCATCGTCGATGTCGGAGGACAGGATATTAAGCTCATTGTCCTCAAAGATGGCCGCGTTAAAGATTTCAAGCTGAACACGCAATGCTCGGCTGGCAACGGATATTTCCTCCAATCCACCGCTGAAGGCTTTGGACTCAAAGTCGAAGATTTCGCCGACATAGCCTTTTCTGCCAAGTCGATGCCCTCCTTCGGCTATGGCTGCGCCGTCTTCATGCAATCTGACATCGTCAACTTCCAGCGGCAAGGCTGGCGTGCGGAGGAAATACTCGCAGGCCTCGCTGACGTGTTGCCCAAGAATGTCTTCCTCTATGTCGCCAGCATTCCGAACCTTGCTGCACTTGGCTCACGCTTCGTCCTGCAAGGCGGCACGCAGAACAATATGGCCGTGGTCAAAGCTGAGGTCGACTTCATCAAATCCAGCTTCCGCGCCAACGGCAAAGAACCTGAGATCATCGTCCACGAACACTGCGGTGAGTCGGGAGCGATTGGCGCAGCGCAGGAAGCCCTACGGCTCTGGACCAACGGAAAGCAGACCACTTTCATCGGCCTCGAAGCAGTCGCGAACATCCGCTACCGCACCACACGCAACGAAGACACTCGCTGCTATTTCTGCAAGAACAACTGCCTGAGAACCTTTATCGATGTGGATGTAACAACTGGCAGAGAACAAGCCGCAACAGTAGGCGACGATCGCGCTGCCACTCCGGAAGAGATTGCAGAAGTCGCTGTCGCACAGCTGCCCAGTCTAGAAACAATCCAGGCCAATCTTCCGCCCGTCGAGTCTCACGGCTCATCGTGCAGCACCGGTGGTGGATGCAGTTCGCACGCACCATCTCCCTTCAAAGCGAAGGCCGAGCCACTAATTCAAATTCAGATCGCTCCGGGATCGAGCACCGTCATTGAGTTACCGAAGCCTGTCGAGTTCCAGCCGCGCAAAACCAAAGTGCCTTTGCGCATGGGCGAGCAGCGCCTGATCATCGCAACCTGCGAAAAAGGAACGGTCGAAGACTTAGATGAAATGAAAGACATCAAGTCCGATATCGATAAGATTAAAGACGCGAACCCCAACTTCGTCGATATCGCCGCGCACGATGTCTTCCGTCCTCGTCAGGTCGAGATCGTCGCCGATGCAGTTCCCAGCACCAAGGGTCTTTTCATCTCAAAGAGCATTAAAGAGCGTGTTCCTCTCATGGAGCGCAGAAAAGACTTCCGCATCGGGATCCCTCGCCTGTTGAATACCTACACCTATGCGCCGCTCTTCAATGCGTACTTTGCCAGCCTTGGTCTGAAGTCCGAGAACATCATCTACTCCGACTACACGACGCCAGAGCTTTATCGCGCCGGCGCAAGCCGTGGCGCCATTGATCCTTGTTACCCATCGAAGATCGGCATTGCGCACGTTTACAACCTGCTCGCAACCAAGCACAACAAGAAGCCGCTGAACGCGATCTGGTTCCCGATGTATGACGTACTGCATTCGCACCTGGTAAACCTCACTGGCTCGAATGCCTGCCCGACAGTTACGGCGACTCCTGAAACCGTGAAGGCCGCCTTCACCAAAGAGAGTGATATCTTCGCGGAAAATAGAGTTCTCTATCTCGATCCGATCCTCAATCTTCAGGACCAGAAGATTTGCGCCGATCAGATGTACAAGGCGTTGGGACCGGTTCTAGGTCTCAGCCGCGAAGAAAATGAGCGGGCTCTCGAAGCTGGTTTCAAAGCGCTGCATGCTTGCGAGGATGAAATCCGTCGCCAGGCCCGCAAGACGCTCGATCAGCTTGAGCGCGAAGACCGGATCGGCATCGTTATGCTGGGCCGTGTCTACCATCACGATCCAGGTCTCAACCACGAGATCATGGAAGAGTTTCAGAAGCTCGGCTATCCGGTCTTCTCACAGAGCACGCTGCCGGTGGATGAAGATATTCTCGACCGCCTCTTCGGCGACGAAGTACGCGCCGGACTCATCACGCATCCGCTCGATATCTCCGATGTCTGGAAGAACCGCTATTCCACCAGCACAAACCATAAAGTGTGGGCGGCTAAATTTACTGCCCGCCATCCGAACCTTGTAGCGCTTGAAGTCTCCAGCTTTAAATGTGGGCACGACGCTCCCATTTACGGAGTCATCGAGGGCATCATCGAGCAATCGGGAACGCCGTACTTCTCCTTCAAAGATCTCGACGAGAACAAGCCATCCGGCTCCATCCGCATTCGCGTGGAAACGATCGATTACTTCCTCCGCCGCTATCGCGAGGACATCGTCAAGCGCAGACAGCTCGAAGGGAATATCGAAGCACAACTCGCGGCCTTTGAGCAATCGCTTCGCAGGCAACCCGAAGACAACTATAACGTAGCAATCGCAGGAGACTGACAGCTCAATCTGCATGTCGACACACATGGGTACGATCAACAGGTTTGTTCTATCCAATCTGGGGTATCGGCCCGTCCGTACACTGCTGAGCATCCTGGCCATCGCCGTGGAAGTGACGATGATTCTCACGCTTGTGGGCGTCAGCTATGGAACGCTCGACGCGACGGCACGCCGTGCTCGCGGAGCCGGAGCCGATATCATGATTCGGCCTCCGGGGTCCTCGATCATCGGGCTCAGTTCGGCTCCAATGACCGATCTATTGGTTCCGATGTTGGTGAAGCAGCCGCACGTCCTTCTGGCAACCGGGACAGTCGTGCAACCCTTAGCAGGGCTGGACACAATTAACGGTCTCGACCTCGATCAGTTCGGCAAAATGAGCGGCGGTTTTCACTTTCTTCACGGTGGCCCATTCCAGCAGGATAACGACATTCTGGTCGATGAATACTACGCCAGGGAAAAGCACCTTCATGTTGGGGACACTGTTCATCTTATCGACCATGACTGGCATCTCTCCGGGATTTTCGAATCAGGCAAGCTCACCCGCATTGCTGTGAAATTGCCCATACTGCAGGAACTGACAGGAAATCCGCATCGGCTCAGCCAGATCTATGTCAAGGTCGACAATCCAAACCGCGCCCAGGAAGTTGTGGACGATCTGCATAAGAAACTGCCGGGCTACCCCATTTATACGATGGAAGAATTCACTTCATTGCTATCGATCAGCAGCGTCGGGTTACTGCGGAATTTCATCGGCGTCGTGATTGGAGTAGCCGTGATTGTCGGCTTCATCGTCGTCTATATGGCCATGTACACAGCGGTCCTCGAGCGAACACGCGAGATCGGAATTCTGAAAGCGATGGGCGCCTCCTCCGCCATGATTCTTAGCCTGCTGCTGAAGGAAACGCTCGTCCTGGCGATCTCAGGAACTATAGCGGGCATCGTTTTGACCTACGGAACCCAATGGTGCATGCGGCATCTCGTGCCCTCCAGCCTGGCGCAGGAAACCGTGTACGCCTGGTGGCCCATCGCTGGAGTCATCGCAATTGCGGGTGCTCTTTTGGGTGCCATCATTCCTACAATGAAAGCTGTAAAGCAGGACGTAACCCAGGCCCTCGCTTACGATTAAGAGACGGGTAAATTAACTTATCGGGAAAAATGATTCCTCCTCGCTTGGCCAGGTGCCGGCCAGGTCAATAACCCGCGGCTGGTTCAGTTTGCGTTGAAGCTGATGTTCTGATGGGGTTCAAGGCGCGAGCGGCCTCTTCCAATAAGGGCCGCTCATGCTGTCTTCGAATCTAAGACTGCTTTGTAATTAAGTTCAATCCTCAGCGAATGCGAGAGCCTGTAGGTATTCCACCCTCTGGCTTGAGTGCCATCATGGTTTTAACGAGAGCCCTCTGCCAATCCGGTAATGCAATTCCAAAAAACGACTGCAATTTCTGATTGGAAAGAACGGAGTTCGCCGGACGCATCGCAGGGACGGGATATTCCCGTGAAGCAATCGGGATGATCTGCGGAGACTTGCTCGCTGCCTGCTGCTCTTGCACCGCAAAGATTTCTTTCGCAAATCCGAACCAGGTCGTCTCGCCACCACAGGTCATGTGGTACACACCGGAATGAATTGTCCCACCTGTCACCGCTCTCTCTACCGCGGCTCGCGTGGCATCCGCAATGGCTGCGGAAGAAGTCGGCGCACCAAATTGATCGTCGACAATCTTTAGCTGATCGCGTTCGCGGCCCAATCGCAGCATGGTCAATAGAAAGTTGCGTCCGTGCGGCCCATACACCCAGCTCGTGCGGAAAATGAGATATCTGCCGCCAACTCCCTGGATCGCGCGTTCGCCCGCCAGCTTCGTCCTGCCATAGACATTCAGCGGATTGGTCTCATCGGCCTCTTCCCACGGTGACCGCTTTGATCCATCGAAGACATAATCCGTCGAATAGTGTACGAGCAGCGCATTTAAACTCGCTGCCTCTTCCGCCAATACGCGTGGAGCCTCACCATTGATCGTCAAGGCCAGTTCAGGTTCAGACTCCGCCCGGTCCACAGCTGTATAAGCAGCTGCATTCAGAATCACATCAGGATGAAGTTGACGGATGAGAGAACGTAGTTCTTCCGGTCTTGAAAGATCAGCAGTCTCGCGGCCGAATGCAGTCACTTCACCTGCATCGGCAAAGCTGCGTTGCAGTTCGGTACCTACTTGACCGCCAGCACCGAGAATCAGAATTTTTTGTGCGCGGCTCATGCAAACAACTCAGCCTGGTCTAAAGTTCGACCCTGTTGGTCTTTTCCAGAGACAACTGCATCCGTTTCAGATACAGGCCACGGAATAGCAATGGCAGGATCATTCCACAGCAATGTCCGCTCGTCTGCCGGTGAGTAATATTTGGTGACCTTATAGGCAAAGCCTGCCGTGTCCGACAAAGCCACAAATCCGTGACCAAAGCCTTCAGGAATCCAGAAAAGACGCCCGTTTTCACCGGATAACTCCACGCCGACATGCTTCCCAAAAGTTGGCGAGCTGCGCCGCAAATCCACCGCAACATCCCAGACAACGCCATGCGTCACGCGGACGAGCTTGCCTTGAGTATTTTGGATTTGGTAGTGAATGCCACGCACAACGTTTTGCTTGGACACGGAAAAGTTATCCTGCACCCAGTGTGTCGGCAGCCCGACGTCTTTCATGGCGCGCTCGTTGTAGGTTTCGCAAAATGCGCCGCGCTCGTCTTTGAATATCCTGGGTTCTAAGATCAGAACCCCAGGCAATTCAGTTTCCAAGATTTTCATTGTTTACATACCGTCGGAAGGAAAATTTGGCTCATTGAGCAGAGACAACAGGTATTGGCCATATCCGCTCTTCCGCACAGGTTGCGCCAGACCTTCAACCTGTTCGGCGGTGATATATCCATGGCGAAACGCAATCTCTTCAGGGCATGCAATTTTCAAACCCTGTCGGCGTTCGATGGTCTGAATAAATAATCCTGCTTCAAAGAGTGAATCGTGCGTTCCCGTATCGAGCCATGCCATACCACGGCTCATCAGCTCGACATCAAGAGTGCCACTTTCCAGGTAGCAGCGATTCAGGTCAGTGATCTCAAGTTCTCCGCGTGGAGAAGGCTTGAGAGAAGCCGCAAGACTTACAACATCGTTGTCATAGAAATAAAGACCGGTGACCGCGTAACGCGACTTTGGAGCTACAGGCTTTTCTTCAAGACTGATCGCGCGTCCATTCTTGTCGAACTCGACCACGCCATATCGCTCCGGATCGTGAACGGGATAAGCAAATACTGTTGCGCCAGTCTTTTTACCAGCAGCTTTCACCAGTTGCGTCGAAAGAGACTGTCCATAAAAGATATTGTCTCCGAGCACCAGCGCACATGCGTCTGATCCGATAAAGTCTTTGCCGATGATGAACGCTTGTGCAAGACCATCCGGGCTAGGCTGCACTGCATAGGAAAGTTGGAGCCCCCACTGTTTGCCATCGCCAAGCAGATCCGCAAAGCGCCCTGTATCCTGCGGCGTAGAGATGATCAATATCTCCCGGATCCCCGCCAGCATGAGGGTCGTCAGCGGGTAGTAAATCATTGGCTTGTCATAAACCGGCAGCAGTTGCTTTGAAACCACATGCGTCACCGGATAAAGGCGCGTCCCCGAACCACCTGCCAGCACAATTCCCTTCATCGAGTCACACGCTCCGCATAGTTCGTTTCAATCCATTGCTGGTAGGCGCCGGAACGCACATTTTCAACCCAATCCTGATGTGCGAGGTACCACTCGACTGTCTTGCGAATTCCCGACTCGAAGCGCTCCGCTGGCTCCCAGCCAAGCTCTTGCTTGATCTTGCGCGCGTCGATGGCATAGCGACGGTCGTGACCCGGACGATCTGTCACATACGAAATCAGCTTCTTCCGTGACCCGATCGCTTCATTGGGTGAAAGCTCGTCCAGCAAATCGCAGATCGTCGTAACCACATCGATATTCGTTCGCTCGCTTGATCCGCCGATGTTATAGGTCTCTCCAAGCCTGCCACCTTCCAACACTGTGCGAATTGCCGAGCAATGATCCTCCACAAAAAGCCAGTCGCGAACATTCTGTCCATCCCCGTAAACCGGTAGCGGTTTGCCCTCCAGTCCATTGAGGATCATCAGAGGAATGAGTTTTTCCGGAAACTGATAGGGACCGTAATTGTTGGAACAGTTCGTCGTGAGAACAGGCAGCCCATACGTATGGAAGTAGGCCCTTACCAAATGGTCTGAGGCAGCCTTCGATGCAGCGTATGGACTGTTCGGCGCATAGGCTGTCGTCTCAGAAAATGCAGGATCGTCAGGCCCGAGCGTTCCATACACTTCGTCGGTCGAAACGTGCAGGAATCGAAACTGCTGCTGTTCATCGGCACTTAGCTCAGAGTAATAGGCACGAGCCGCCTGCAAAAGTTCAAACGTGCCCACCACGTTGGTCTGGATGAACGCGCCCGGCCCAACAATCGACCGGTCCACATGGCTTTCTGCAGCAAAATGGACAACGGCCCTTGGCCTGTGTTCGCGGAGAAGCTTCGCCACCAGCTGTTCATCGGCCATGTCGCCGTGAACGAAAATGTGGCGCGAATCCTGGTCAAGGGACTGCAGATTGTTGCGATTGCCGGCATACGTCAGGCTGTCGAGATTGATAACCGGCGAACCAACTTCCTTGATCCATGCCAAAACGAAATTGGAGCCGATAAAACCGGCACCGCCTGTTACCAGGATCGAATCTTCTTTATTCATAGTGTTCTCAGGCTGTTTTCTTCGTCCAGACTGCCCTACGGAGGATATTGAGACGCTCGCTTTGTTCGGGGTCCTGCCGCAGCCGCTCCATGCCTTCCTTGAAAAGCGCCGCAAAGATGCCAATAAACATCCCTGCAATCGCTGCAACCACAGTAATCAAGCCCCGCTTCGGAAAGGACTTGTAGTCTGGAACAATCGCCGGATCTACAACTTGAATAAGCGCCCCTTCTTTTGCCTCGTCTAATTTGGCTAATTCAAACTGTCGCGCCAGAATCTCAAAAATCGTCTCGTTATATTTCACATCGCGTAACTTGCGGATATATTCGACACCTACCTGCGGCACTTGTCCTCTCGGCAAAATCAAGCCGCCGCTGGTGTCATCGGCATTACCGCCAAGCTTCGCCAGCTGCGCGCGCATGCTGTCCAGCTCCTGCTGCGTCTGCACGACGTCAGCATTTTCGCTAGTCCCGTAGGTCCGCATACCTTGCAGTTGCACCTCTTTTGCGGTGATCTGCGCGCGCAGTTGCGCGGCGGATTCAATCAGCGCACGAGCCTGGCTATCCAGCTGAATCATGCCAGTCTTCTGCTGCGTTTCCTTCAGAGCTTCTTCGGCGTTGGCCAGATTATCTTTCGCCTGCTCCAGCTGCTGCTCGAAAAAGAGTCTGCGCTGCGAGGCCTCGCTGATCGCCAGGTGTTGCGAAAGCCGACGGTATTCCTCTACATAAGCGTTAGCCATTTCGGACGCACGCTTGGGATCTTTGTCTTCGACGGAGATGCGGATGAGGTTATCTTTCGTTCCACTCTCTACCGTCGCATGGCCTTCAAACGCCTTGCGGGCAGTAGACATGTATTTCTGGTGGTACTCCTGCATCAGCCCGAACCGCTCGATCATCGCGTCTTCTACGGTGCGGCTCTTGAACATCGCCACAAACATATCGTTTGGGTTCTTGAGTCCCATACTCGATCCCGCAAGCGCACCGAGAGACCCTAAATTTCCAATCTGCGACATCAAAGCCGAACTGAGTGAGGAATTCTGCTGCGGGGGCAAAACTGTGGTGAGAGCCGTATAGCGTTTCGGCAGAAGAAGAGAAATGATGAGCGCAATCAGCGCAAATCCGAAGGTGAATTTAAGAATGAGCCACTTGCGTCGCGCCAGAATAATCAGAAGATCCAAAAGCGATATCTCATTATTCTGCTCGTCATGCAGCGCGCTCGGCGGAACCGTCTGCGTGTCAAAATGCCTGATCTCTGTAGTTGTCGTATCCATTCGCTGCGGTTCTGAGATTGTAGTCTTCACCCAAGCTACCAGAAGACTCCAGCCCTATTCCATCTCCATCCTCATCCCAGCATGGCGTACCCAGGAGGAACCACCTGGCCGTAGAAGGGCGGCCTCGGTCTTCCCACAATTTTACCTGCAGGCACAATCGTCCCCTCAGGAATCTTCGAAGGTCCGCTATGAGATACCTTCGCGATTCTAACCAAACCGCATTGTGCTTGGGCTAAGACATCTTCCCAGGATGCCCCGTCACATCGCCCATCCCATCAGTGTCCGCACAATGCCCGTGCGTGGCCCAGAGAATTCCTCCCACAAACACGACTGCAAACAGAAGAAGCGAACCTAAGGTATTCGGCATAATCGCCTCCCTACTCATGGGAGATCGAAAAAGAAGGGAGGGTTGCAGCCGAATTTCACACTTTTGCTGGCTCTGCCTCAAGCTGTCTGGCTTCGACCCGGATACGGGAGGACGTAACCAGAACTACCGCAATCACCACCGCTGCCATCCCAATATATTCAGTACCTGCCAGGTGCTCACCAAGAAGAAGCGCCCCAAGAATGACCGCAACGACAGGGTTAACGTATGCATATGTTGTGACTTTCGAGACCGGAACATGGTCGAGTAGCCATACAAATGCCGTGTATCCCACAAGCGAACCGAAGGTCACAAGATATGCCACCGCTCCGATAGCGTCCCGGGTCCAGTGCGAGGCATGCCATCCGCCCACGGCCACACCTACAACCAGACTCACGGTGCCTGCAACCAGCATCTCCCAACCCGCGGCCACCATTGGATTTACCGGCAATTTCAATTCACGCGACAGCACCGACCCAACGGCCCAGAAAAATGCACCGCACAGAACAATCACGCTGCCCAGCACCTGCTGATGTTGCGCATTCGCTTGCCGGATTCCCGGCCAAAGCAATGCCACCAATCCGACAAATCCAAGCGCAAGACCCAGCCAGCCGCGCATCAGCAGCTTTTCTCCGCGCGGCAGCAGCATGCTGAGAATCGCCACATACAACGGCACAATCGCCAGCAACAATGCCGCCAAACCGCTGTCAATGTATCGCTCGCCAAAGACAAGTCCGATGTTTCCTCCAACCAGCAGCAACAACCCAATAGCAGCCAGCCAGCCAAGCTCACGCACCGGCAGAAAAATGCGCCTTCCCCGCGCGGCACAAAACGCCAGCAACAGAACGCCGGCAATAAAAAACCGCATACCGCCCAGAATCAGCGGATGCAGATATTGCACCCCTACCTTGATGGCCGTGTAGGTTGAACCCCAGAAGAAATACACGCAGCCAAAGGCAAATGGAATGGCGAATGAACTCGTTTTGAGGCGCTTCATGGGCAGGTGTCTCCATTCACGCAGCAATCAGAAAACTCCGATTCTGAAAATCGAAGAAAGCGCAGCGTACACAAAAGATGCACCGCAGTTCGCATTTGCACTATAGATCATCAAGATGCGATCAATCTGTACGAGAGATACTTCTATTCCCATGATCGTCACCCGGTCATATGACCATCAAGTCAAAAAACTGTCATCCTGAACGCAGCGAAGGACCTGCTTTTCCCTTTCTTTTACTGCATTTATCCATGGAACGGCAGATACCCTAGCCTTTAAACACTAGGAAACGTGAGCAAGGCTCCCTTTATCCCGTCGCCCGTCACAGCAATTTCAGAAGGCCCGGCATTGTGAACGAAAGAGACAGCCGCACGTCCGTTGTACAACTCAATCAAACGGGATCCAGTCGAAGTTCCCAGATTATCGAGCAAAGTCCCGGCTCCGGCCATCGAGAAGCGCACCCGGTTGCGCGCATCCAGACATGCAACGCCCTGATCGTCAAGCAGTTGAGCCTCAACCGTCACCACACCCGCGTTGCGCGACACCTCAGCCAGTTTCAAGACTGCGGGCTTACCCCATTTTTCAGTCTGATAGGTAAATGTGACCTCATCGGTCACCTCAGGATCATTTTTTCGTGTGACTGCGCGAAGCGTATTCTTGCCCGCCGCAAATTTGCAGCTCCAGCGCAAACCAGCCGCAGGAAAGTCCTGGCTATTACGCCTCTTTATGCCGCAGGATTGACCATTCAGAAACAGCTCGACTTCCGCGCAATTCGAATACACCTTCACCCCTCTCTGTTCATCGACATCCCCCCAGCGGATCGGCCAGGTATGTCCATAAATATGCACCATCGGTGATGCACCCCCGTCAGCCCAATACGATTGAAAGACGTAATAGCCTTCCTTCTTCGTCAGGTCGCGCTCGACTAGCCCCTTCTGATTTACGCGTGGCACCGGATTTTCAACGCGCATTGGTGTGCTGAAATCCTTGAAAATCCACTGCGCAGAGCCGGCAAACCAGGGTAGCGTCTCCTGCACCTTCAAATGCCAGTCAAAAAGATCGCACGCATACGTTTCCGACCAGTCGCCGTCGCGGGAGACCCGCGCATCGCCGCCCGTCGGCAGATAAGCGAGGCCGCGCTCATCCGTTCCCTGTCCCATCGGGATATTTTTCAGCGGCGCGTATGGATTCTCCGCATGGCGACGCGCATGGCTGTCGGCTCCCCACTCGATATGGAGAAAGTGCCTGATCTTATCTTTTTGCTCTTCGAGCGACTTCTGATATTCCGGATACGACCCGCGATACCAACCCGCCCAGATCGATGGCGAATACACATCAGGAATATCGCTGGCAAAAGCGCAGCGACGAAATGAGGTCATACGCGATGGATCGAGCGTATGCGCAAGGTCGTTCAATTCCTGCATGTAAGCACGAATCGCCTGCTTGTCCGTCGTCGGGTACTCATCCGGCCAGTCATCCTCATTTCCCAGCCCCCAGAACGCAATCGATGGATGATTGAAATGCTGGTCGATCATGGTGCGCATCATGCGCCGGCCCCTCTCTTTGAAGTCCTCATTGCCGATTCCGCTGCGGCACCATGGCAGCTCTTCCCACACCAGCAATCCAAGCTCATCGCAAAGATCCAGTACCAGCGAAGACTGCTGATAATGCGCCAGACGAATAAAGTTGGCCCCCATCTCCTTGATCATCTGCATCTCGCGGCGCGTGATCGAATCAGGTACAGCCGCAGCCGCGTGCGCGTCGTCTTCATGCCGTTGCGTGCCTTTTAGAAACAGCTTTTCGCCGTTCAGCAGAAACGGTCCATGATCGGTAAACTCCATGTGACGAATCCCGAAGCGTTCGTTCAGCCCGTTTTCACCGTAAGGGCTTTTGAGAGTGACACGGCACGGGTAAAGCACAGGATTGTCAGGCGACCAGCGCTGCGGATGCTCCACCGTGAATCGAACCAGCTCTTTTTCGCCTGTCCACGGGGCATGATCGTTCGTGGAATGGTGCACCGGCTTGTTATTGGGATCCGGTACGTCAATCGTGATGGAAAGTGAATCGCTCAACGCCGCAGGATTATGCAGCGAAGCGCGCACGACCACCTGCGCAGGTACGCCCGGTTTCGCATCGACGACGATATGCACCGACGCGAGCGCAACCGCGGGCACGTAGATCAGCGAAACATGCCGGTAGAGACCGCCATACAGATTGAAGTCACTCACATCCGACGGCATCATCTCCAGGTTGCGTGAGTTGTCGCAGCGCACGGCCAGCGGCACCGGACTGCCGAGCGAGGCTATCGCGTCGGTAACGTCGAAAATAAATTCGTTGTAGCCACCCGCGTTCTTTCCCACCAGCTGAGATCCGGCATAGACCTCCGTTCGCTGCCCCGCGCCTTCAAAGTGAAGCAGCGTGCGACCCTTCGGATAGGGATTGCTGACCGCAAGTTTAGTGCGGTACCACCCCTGCCCGCGGTAATACGGCATATCCGGATCGCACGCATCGTAATGGTTGAAGCAGTGCGGCAGTGTAACCGGTTGCCAGATGGCAACGCCTTCGCTGTGCCATGCCTCCCAAACGCCGCCCAGCGATTGCGGCAGAAACTCCCATCCCTCCGCAAGCCGCTGCGTGTTTGAGCCCGTAGCTGAAAGCGCGAGCGCACGCGTAACACGCATGCCGCCGGCGATAGAAGAGGCAACCGCCCATGCCGAAGTCTTAAGAAAATCTCTACGCGAAGTGGACATAACAATAACTTCCCGGATAGCGGTACATGTGCATCAAGGGTGCGTGCGCGCCTGTTATACACGGTTTCCGTTCTTCTTACAGCAGAAGCGCTCTTTCCGCCTCTTGCATCCGCATGCTATCCTCTACTCACACAGGGACAATATGCGCAGCAACAGGCACATTGCCGTTTTGGGCCCCATCTCCAGCCAAAAACGCTGGACGCAGGCACTTGCGCGTGCCATTGCTCCCCTCAAGTATCTCCGCGTATTGCCTACCCGCACGCGACCTAGCCTCTTCGGCAGCGACTAGTCAACGCTGCCCGTGACGCTGGACCCCGCACACGGCCTCTCATCTATCTACCGTCCCGTCCGCGTCATCGCCCGAAGAACGACTCCTCCATACAGCCAGCCGCCCAATAGCAAGCGGTGACCGATGAACCGAAAGACCAGAACAGGCTGAAGCCAAAACCAAGGCCCTTTAAGGAGAAGACCATGCAATCGACTGAGATTCTGAGCAAATTTGGTCCAAAATTGAACGGACCGCTCCCCGGCCCCAATGCAAAACGCATCGTCAAAGACGATGACCGCCTCATCTCGCCCAGCTACACTCGTTCCTACCCTATGGTGGCTAAGCGCGGTCTCGGTGTTCGCGTCGAAGACGTGGACGGCAATGAGTTTCTTGATTTTGCCGCCGGTATCGCCGTGACCTCGACCGGCCACTGCCATCCGGAAGTCGTGGCGGCCATCCAGAAACAAGCCGCCGAGCTGATCCACATCTCCGGCACCGATTTTTACTACGAATCGCTGGTCACGCTCGCGGAACGCCTCTCCGCAGTCGCTCCTATGCCCGGGCCGCATCGCTTCTATTACGGCAATTCCGGCGCGGAAGCCGTCGAATGCGCGCTGAAGATCGCCCGCTACCATACGCAGCGCCAGCACGTCATCGCCTTCTTCGGAGCATTCCACGGACGCACCATGGGCGCGCTCTCGCTCACCGCGTCCAAGCCGCAGCAGCGCCGTCGCTTCTCGCCGCTCGTCCCTGGCGTAACGCACGTCCGCTATCCCTACGCCTATCGCGGCTGTAGCGGCGGACCGCAGGAAGAAGAAAAATTTGCTCTGGGCTGCGCTCGCTACATTGAAGAAAAGCTCTTCAAGACGACCCTTGCGCCCGAAGAAGTAGCCGCGATCTTCGTCGAGCCCATTCAGGGTGAAGGCGGCTACGTTGTCGCGCCGACCATTTTCTTGCAAGAACTGCGCCGCATCTGCGACAAGTACGGCATTCTGCTGGTCGCCGACGAAGTGCAGTCCGGCGCGGGACGCACCGGCAAATGGTGGGCCATCGAGCACTCCGGCGTTCAGCCTGACATCGTCTGCATGGCCAAGGGCATCGCCTCCGGCATGCCGCTCGGCATATGCATGACCCGCGCCGAGATCATGGACTGGACACCCGGCTCGCACGCCTCCACCTTTGGCGGAAATCCGGTATCCATCGCCGCGGCTCTGGCCACGATGGATGTCCTCGAACGCGAAGGCATCGCCAACGCCGCAAAACTTGGCAACCAGATGTTCAGCCGCCTGCGGCAGTGGACGGCAAAACACCCCATCGTCGGCGATGTCCGCGGACGCGGCCTGATGATCGGCATTGAAATCGTGAAGGATCAGACCACTCGGGAAGTTGCCGGACAGTGGCGTGACCGTATCGTCGAACTGGCTTTCGAGCGTGGCCTGCTGATTCTCGGGTGCGGCGAAACCTCAATCCGCCTCGCGCCCCCACTCATTGCAAACGAGCACGAAGCAGCCATCGCGCTCGACATTCTGGAAGAGTGCATTTCATCTGTTGAAACTGAACAGCTGGAATCCCGTGCGCTAGCCAACTCCGCAGTGTAAGATGTGAGGCCAGAGATCGAAAGGTCTCTGGCATTTCTTCACGCAGTCGCTGTCACTATCATCCTTCTCGGCGGAGAAGTTTGCATGATTACCCGTTTGTGGCAGGGATATACGACTCCGGAAAACGCCGAAGCCTACGAAGCTTTTGTAAGCTCCGAAATTTTCCCCAAACTACGCGCTGTACGCGGCTTTCTGGGCGGCAAATTGCTGCGCCGCAACCTCTTTCAGGAAGTGGAATTTGTCGCGATCACGCATTTCGATTCGCTGGAATCGGTGCGTGCCGCCGCCGGCGAGGAGTTTGGCCACACCATCATTCCTGAGGCCGGGCAAAAGTTACTGTCCCGGTTTGATCAGCGAGTCGCCATCTACGAAGTCATGATCAACGATCCGGGAAATTGATCTGCGTCTCATTTGCGCAAAGACTGCCTGCGAAAAACGACCCCGGCAAAAAGAAACAGCAACGAAATCGCAATCGCCAGTCCTGCGTGAGGGAGCGCGCCGGAATGCAGATGCAGCGCCGCATCGATCCACCAGACCACGGCGCCCACAAACCAGATAATGTAAGAATTCGACCGCACCTAAAAGATTTTGATGCACTACCGGAGAAGAATGTTCCGGCTCCCTATTGTCAGCATCGGCGCAGACGCGAGCACAGCACCGAGTCACGCCTCATAGCAATTTTCATGCAGGTGTAGACCATGATCATCCACTACCCCGTCATTCTGACGACCGGAGGGAGGAAGAATCTCAGCGATGTGGGCTAAGAAATATCGCTGAGATTCTTCGCTCCACTCAACGACGGCCTCGACCTACGCGGAAAATGCCTTAAATCCGCACCAGCTCCTGCTGAATCCGGCCGGTCACCTCAGCCTTGTCGCGAGCCGTCATCATGTTTACCTCGCTCCGAATGCCAAACTCCGGCAGATAAATGCCCGGCTCCACGGAAAAACATGTGAACGGCAGAATGCGGCGCTCGTCGTGAGTCTCCAGGTTGTCGAGATGCGCTCCATTGCCGTGTAGCTCCGTAGCAATATTGTGCCCCGTGCGGTGGGTAAAATACGCCTCAAATCCAGCCTCGCGAATCACTGCCCGGGCAGCATCGTCGGCCTGCCATCCGGCAATCGGTTTTTTATTGGCAAAAGCCTCCTGCACAGTGCGGATCGCCGCATCCCGTGCATTCTTTACCGTTTCAAATACCTGGTTTTCCCGCTCAGAAGGCTCGCGCCCCACCACACCGGTCCAGGTAATGTCATACCAGCATGTGTTCGGACGATTCTTGCGCGCCCATATATCGATCAACAGAAAATCGCCGCGCTGAATCCTGCGAGAGTGTATTGCTGTCGGCTCATAATGCGAGTCGGATGAGTTCGCATTCACGGAAACATTGGGACCGTTCTCCGTCAGCAGGTCCGCACGCTGCATCGCCTCCTGGAACCACGTCATCATCTCGTATTCCGTGATGCCGCTCTTCACGCGGCGGTCGATTGCTCGAAACCCCTCAGCCAGAATTTCATCCAACGCTCTCTGCGCCTCGTAGTGGCTGGCGATCTGCGCTTCGGAGAGCACCGCTTCAAACTGGCTCACCAGATCGGCAGAGCTGACAATCGTCTTCCCCATCTCACGCAGCAGCTCCACCGTCCCTGCGTCCACCATGGAGACATACATGATCGCGTTGCGTGGCGAATACTGCATGGCGATGCGCTGATAGGACGCGAGCATGGCGTCCAGTCCAGCCTGCAATTCCTGCCACGAGGAGTACTGCGTCTTCCCGCCCGGCAGCGTGTCCAGCCGGCCCTGCTCAATGCGATGCACCAGCTTGTGCGGCTCCCCATGCGCAGGAATCACGTAATACCACCGGCGCGTGATGTGCGCATGCGGATCGAGGCCGAGAATACGGCCCGCAATCGGATCACGGTGATGATGATCGTAAAAAAGCCACGCATCCAGCTTCAGATCGCGGAGAGCAGATTGAATTTCAGAAAGATTCATAGTCGAGCAAAGTCTATCGAACCCGGCGGGGGTGTCACAACTACGCTTCATCCCTCATAACTCTCCTGCCGGGAACCGATCGTCCTTATCGGCAGTACAGGCTACCAGGTTTACAGCGAAGAGCGTTCACGGATCCCCTGAGGAACGAAGGGGAAGAATCCAGAGGATGCGACGATTGCTGGAAAAGCGACCAGTTTTGGCCACGCATCCAAAGTGGGACTACCAAAAGCCGCTTCTACCAGAAGTAAGTGGCTTCAATCTTCGGAGAGCCCGGCTGCCCATCGATGATTTCGGTGCTCAGCACAACTTCAACATTTTTCTTGCTGGATCCCTTTGGAGCCGTCTTCGTAAGCTGATCGAGATTCGCGGGGTCGGTAAGAAATTCACCCGCGACAATCGTCCCGCCTCGCGCCACGCCCGCCGCAACAATGGCGAGTTTCCCGGTATTTGGATCCACAAATCGCGCCACAATCCCGTAATCGCGATAGTTATTCGTTTTCAACTGCAACGTGCGGTCCACCACCCAGGCTGGAGGCCCGGAGCTGCTCGCATCCGAGATCCACAGCTTCGTCATATCCTCATTGTTGCCAAAATGAAAGCGCAGCGGTTTCGTCAACCGAAGCGTCCAGGCATTGTCGAAAGCGCCCACGAAAACGGTAGGTCCGTTTCGCAGGTCCGTCAGATTCGTCAGGCCTTCGCCCTTCAGACTGTATTTCTTGCCGCTGGCCTGCATCAATCCCGCAATCTTCACGATGGGAGTTAAATCAGTCATAACCACGGCGCTCAGATTGTCTTTGAGTATGCTCTGGTGAGTCGGGTCCGACGCATCCCGCAGCGCGATTTCCGAATACATGTTCTGATCCGCAATGCAGAAGAGCACCGGATCGCTGGAGCTGAGAACCGGTCCCCAGAAAAAATCGAACGGAGAGCGCTGCGTCGATTTCCAAACTAGAACAAGGGCAGCCGAGGCTATGACCACCGCGAGTAACATGACCACTGCAATCGACCATCGCGTCGAAGGCGAAGGTCTATACGAAGTCTCCTCACTCGCAGGTTCTTCCGATAAAGAGTGCAGTTCGGCAGGCGCCTGCTCGACGTGCGCTTCCGGCGGATGCGGCCATTGGAAATGCGGCACATACGATCCGGAGAGCATGGAAACGCGAATCTCATTCTCGCGTCCCGGCTCCTGATAATACTGCGCAATCCGTTTGCGAATTTCAGCCGCGGTCACGCGAACGATAGGGTCGGCTGCGGTGTCATAGTCCGGACTGCGGCCGAAGATTTCAATCCCGAGCGTGCGTTCCTTCAGCATGTCGCCCTGCCCGGCCAGAGCATGCTGTACGACGAATCTTAGGAAGGTAGGAAATCTTTTGCTGTGGCTGAAATAAGAACTCGCCAGGAGACGTTCTAATTGCTCTTGCACCGCCGTCTTATCGGCTTGTGTCAAAACAGCGTGATTTTCGGCGATGGGATCTGCCAGCATCAGCGTCCTTGTCTGGGCAAGCGCTGATTATATCGAACGTAAAAGAGCATGTCGCACCATCGCGCCGCAATCCGCGTAAAGCATTTACATTATGACACTTAAATATTCTTTACCGGATAAGTTTTTCCACTTCTCCTGATAAGGATGCGGATGGATGACGACGGTTGGCCGGAAAGTGCCCTTCTATTTTAGAAGTCGCAGGGCATTGTCGCGATAGACCTTGCGCAGCACATCGTCTGGAAGGTGCAGCCCATAAATATTCCAGCGCCCCTGGCGCGAGGCGTGCGAAGGATAGTCGAAATACTCATCCGCCGTTTCGAGAAAACGGAAATAAAGCCGGTACATCGATTCCTCCGGCAGGAGATCCGCTCCAAAAAGAATGCGGTCCGGGAACTTCAGAAACAATGCACGCGACGAATAGGGCTGCCGTCCGAGCTCCGATGCGCGCGCGCTGATGTCGATATAGACATTTGGATAGGTTTCGAGCAGGCTCGTAGCTCGCGCAAGGTTTTCCCCGCTCTCCGCCACATGCGCCCCGACAAATGTCGTTTTGGGATGCCGCGCAATCACTCGATCTCGCTGATCAAGCAGCTCTTTTTTCGAATAGTGTGCTCCGTGAAATCCCCAATCCGGGTGCGCCGCCAGCTCCTCGTATCGCTCATTCTTCTCGTCGATGGGCAGAAAAAACGCGTCGGGGTCCGCCGTATGAAACATCACGGGAATCCCCACCTCTGCCGCCTTATCGAAGATCGGAGCCAGCCGCTCGTCGTCCACCCGCAATAGCGCGCCATCCGCATCGCGCACGCTTAAGCCGAGATCTTTCCAGAACTTGATGCCCACAGCCCCACGTTCGACCAGCCGCTCCAGCCGCTCTAAAGTCAGCGCAACAAAGTCCGGCCTCGTCACATCGGACCAATCCATCCAGCCAATCGTCGCAAACCGTTCGGGATCGGCTGCGTGAAACTTGTCGATCATCCGAAGAGCTTCGTCACCCGTCTTCATCGTGATGTTCACAGTCTTCTCGATACCGCAGGCATCCATCACGCGCAATACTTCACGCGGTTCAACCGAATCCAGATGATTGTGATAATCAATCACAGGAAAGCGGGCGCGCTTCAGGTGATGTTCTTCCTGCACGAGCGTTGACTGCGGCTGAAACTCCCCGAGAGGAAGATTAACCTCTGCCTTTGCCGAAACCATCGCGACAAACTTGTCTTGATCGCCCATCTACTCAGCCCCCTTCTTTCCGCTCAACCCGGCAAACATGGCGCGCAGATCATGAAATCCCTTAACCGCTACAACCAGCGTAATGCCCGCGAAAGCGAGTCCGGAAATCACCAGCCACACCGCCCAGAAATCCAGCCATGCATTCATCGCACATCTCCCGTCTGCATCGCTAATTCCGAAACCGTTGGATTGGAGCTCTTCTTGCCCAGCAGCGATCCAATCAGCAACCCTGCCGCCGAAAGCCCAAACGCGGCAAACCCGGAAAAGCTTTCGCTTTTATGCAGAAAGAAAAAAGGAACGATGGCGCCCGCCGCGCCCATCAGCATCGCACAGTAGCCGCCGGTAATATTGGCGCGCTTCCAGTAAAGGCCGCCAATCACGCAGACAAATGCGCCGGCAAGAAAAATAGTCCCCGTAATATTCAGATAGAGATACACCGCGCCCGGCGGTGTGTAGAGCAGTCCCCAGAAAATAAGAAATACTCCCACCGCAAAGTTACAAATGCGATTGATGAGCAGTTGTGTCGCATCGCGTACCGGCGGCCGACCAAGCTGCTTACGTACCGGAGCGATGACGTCCTGTGAAATGACCGCGCTCCATCCCAGCAGATACGAGCTGTTCACTGACATCGTGGCAGCCAGCATGCCCGCCACAACGATTCCCCGAATGCCAGGACCAAGCAGCATCGAGAGCATCACCGGCATCGCGTCGATAGGCGCGAGTGTGTGGCCGTTCACGACTGGTTGCGGCACTCCGCCTGAAATCGCTCCATGTCCAAGCAGCGTAAGTGCCGCAATGCCCCAGAGCATCGGCAGCATCCCACGTCCGAGAAAGATAAAGCCCGTCCACGTCATCACGCGCTTTGACGTCTCAGGGCTCTTGGTCGAAAACATGCGCATCGCCGTTGTCTGCCAGCAGGTATGGATCGCCAGCCACAAAAGCAATTGCCAGATCAGGAAGCTGAAACCGAACTTCGGCGCAGTGATCGGATTAAATCCGCTCGAACCCATGACACTTGTGACTTTCGCCACCATGGCATGCCAACCGGCAAAGTGTACCGCGTAAATCGTAATGATGACAGTTGCAATAGACAGCAGCACGTACTGCAGATAGTCCGTGATAACAATCGAGATCATGCCGCCGACCGTCGTGTAAATCAGCTCAAGCAGCAGAATCGCAATCATCGTGGCGACCAGATATTTCTGGTTCAGCCCGCTGATCACCGTAAGAAACTCCCCCTCTATCTTGAGGAAGACGCCCATATTCAGAATGCCGCCGAGCGCAACAAGAATGCCCGTGACAATGCGCAGCCCGCGGCTGTACTTCACTTCAAAGTATTCGGGCACCGTCATCAGCCGGAGTGCGCGCAGCCTGCTGATCACAAAACCGGTGCGCCCCACAAAGATCATCGCAACACCCGAGATCAGTGCGGCGGCAAAGGCAGCAAAGCCGTAGCGGTAGCCCAGCTCGCTGTTGTACATGAACGTGATGGTGCCAATTTCTGTCGCCGCCAGCGTCGCAATCCCGATGTAGGTCCCAAGCTCCCTGCCCGCAACCAGAAAATGCGCGGTGTTGCCGACATACTTGCGCCCAAGCAGGCCAACCAACATGGACGCTGCGAGATAAACCACGACAATGATCCAGTCAATGGGTGCGAAGTTCATTCCGAGTACGCCTTCACGGCTCCAGGGAAATGATGCTGTGTGAGAAAGCTGTTGGTAAGCTCGCGGTCGCGGAACGCTTCTGTGCCGCCCGGACGCAGCGTCGATAACGCCCCGGCGATATTGCCCGCCATAGCACAGTCTTCTAAAGCGAGCCCGCGAAGCCATGCAGAAAGAAATCCGGCATTGAAGCTGTCGCCTGCGCCGATCGTATCGACCGCTGAAACTGTAACCGGCGCTACCACGAATCTTTTCTCGCCCGCCTGCACCAGCGAACCGCGCGAGCCGAGTTTCACCGCAATGCAGGGAACTCGCCGCGAGAGCACCTCAAGGGCCTCGTCCAGCGTCTTTCGCCGAGCAATCCGGCAGATCTCTGATTCGTTGGGAAGTAATAAGTCGATGAGATCGAGCACCTCATCCAGCACGCCGCCCCATTTATCTTCCGGATCGTCATTGGTATCGAGCGAAATCGTCAGCCCGGCACGCTTCAATTCGCGGAAAAGCTTCGGCACATCAGGCGCAAGAGACCGCTGCAAAAAGAGCGAAGACAGATGAAAGTGTTTTGAAGACTTGAGATACGCGACATCCAAATCCCCAAGGCTCATGTCGCTCATCGTGCCCAGATACGTCAGGATGTGCCGCTCCCTGCCGTGATGCAGCAGCACCGTTACGCCCGTCGATTTTCCTGATGTATCGAAGACGACGCGGCTCAAGTCTGTCCCGCTTTCCTCTAACCTGTTTAAGGCAACCTTGCCGAATTCATCCTTGCCCGCGCGCGTAATGAATCCTACCTTTGTGCCTAGGACGGCCAGGTTGTGCGCAAGAATGGCGGAAGAACTTCCCAGCGTCATCTGAAAGTTGGTAGCCAACAACTCTCTCTCCACAGGCATGCTCTGCGGAAGGCCGTAAAGAATCAGGTCCAGATTGATTTCGCCTGCGATTGTGATGTCAAACATTCAGAAAGGCCGTTCGGAAAACTCGTACATGCATTTCCGCACAGAACGAAACCAAAAGTCAACAAAAGATTGAAATCGAAATGTGCGAATGATGGCTTGCATCATTGATCTAGCAGTCTTACACCAGAATCAGCTCAATATCCTGCCCGCGCAGCGTCTCTGCATCTGACTCTGACAATCCCCGGTCCGTAATCACGCAGTCGACACTGGCAGGAGGAATAATCCGCGCAAGGCTGCGCCGATGAAACTTAGTTGAATCGCAGACCACGACGACCCTCTTGGCAGCCTTTACCATGGCACGATTTACGCGTGATTCGAGGACATTCGGCGTCGTCAGACCGATCTCAAGATCGAATCCATCCACTCCAAGAAAAAGTAAATCGGCATGCATCTCTTCAAGCACGTCTTCAGCCAGCGGACCTACCAGCGAGAAGGAATTCTTGCGCAACATGCCGCCCGTCAGGATCACATCGAAATCCGTACCTGCCAGATCCGCCGCAATGTTAACCCCGTTCGTAATCACAGTAAGCTGCGTAAACCGGCGCAGAGCATGAGCGACAGCCGTTGTCGTCGTGCCCGAGTCCAGCATCACGCATTGCCCCTCCTGCACTAACTTGGCAGCAGCCTCCGCGATCCGTTCTTTTTCATGGGAGTGCTGTTTCTGCTTCTCCTGCAGGGATGGATCAAACAATGCTCCTGCTGAAATCGGAAGCGCTCCGCCATGGGTCCTGTGGATAAGACCCTTCGCCTGCAAGTGGTCTAAGTCTTTGCGGATCGTGATTTGCGAGATCCCGAGGGTTCCCGACAGTTCATGGACCAGCACCCGCCCATGGTTCTGGACCAGTCCGAGAATGTGCTGGCGTCTCTCGTCGATCAGCATCGGATCCTGCTTTACTTTTTTGGTCGATGTACGTGCCACTTTGGTCCTCTGCTTCGCAATGAGCTGAAATCTATCAAGAATTTAAATTGTATGCGAACCAGAAGCTCCGATTTTACTTGTATTCCTATCGGAAGAGACTTTTATCGCATTTCGTTTTATTATTTTTTGTTACGCGTTATAAAGTTTTGTGTACTAGAATCAGAGTCCGAAAAGACAAAGGAGCTCCAACTTGCAGGATCCACTTTCTGTGCTACTTTCTCTGTCCGAGCAAGAAAAGGAGGCTAGAGGCCTCAGCGATACACCGCGCGAAATCCACCAGCAGCCCGAAACGTGGCGTGGCACACTCCATCGTCTCTCGTCCACGCGCAGCTCCGTTCAGGATTTTCTGAAGAGCTGTGGTCTGGAACGCGGCTCCCAGAATCCTCCTGCCGTCATTCTGGCAGGGGCCGGAACGTCCGACTACATTGGACGCGCCGTGAGCCATCTTCTCCATCAGCAGTGGGGTTGCGAGGTCGAAGCCATTCCCAGCACCGAATTGCTGACGAACATGGACGATCTCATTCTGCCGGGAAAACAGTATCTGCTGATCTCCTTCTCTCGTTCCGGCGAAAGTTCGGAAGGGGTGGCCGTCCTTGAGCAGGCGCTCGACCGCTATCCAGATCAGATTCGTCATCTCGTGATCACGTGCAACGCATCCAGTGCCATGGCGAAACTTCCCGGAGTCTTCACCATCAAGCTGGACGATATCGTGAATGATCGCGGCCTGGCCATGACCAGTTCTTTCTCCAATATGGTGATAGCCGGGCAATATCTGGCTTATATCCACGCACCAGCCCGCTATGAGCAGCTGGTACAGAAGATGGCCGAGATGGCTACCCGGCTCCTGCCTGAAGCTGCCAGTACCGCAGCGTTTTTAGCGAAAAAGGAAATCTCACGCGTCTGCTTCCTTGGCGCGGGCGCACTTCAGGCCGTGGCGCAAGAATGCGCACTCAAGGTTCTGGAACTGAACGCTGGGAAAGTGGCCACAATCGCGGAGTCACCGCTTGGACTGCGGCATGGTCCCATGTCTTTTCTGAATAAAGAAACACTGGTGGTTACCTATCTATCAGGGGATGACTACCGCCTGCTATACGAGCTCGACCTGCTCGAGGAAATCCGCCAGAAGGACCTGAGCGGAGATATCCTCGTGGTCGCTCCACGCCTGACAGACCGCATCCGCAGATTGACCAGCAATGTGCTCGTGCTCGACGCGCCTCTGGACTTCCCCGACACATGCCGTCCGGCTGTCGATGTGATCGCAGGGCAGCTCCTCGCCCTGTTTCTCGCAATCGAAAACGGCATCACTCCGGATACGCCCAGCGAAGGAGCCATCAGCCGTGTGGTATCCCACGTAAAAATCTACTCGCCGGCCGAGGTCAACAAAAATAGATGAAAGCCATGAGGATCGCTCGCCAGCTACGTTTTCTGTGCGTACATGGAGTACTGCTTACGTTTTCTTTCCTGCTGCTTTCCTCCAGTGCAAAAGCACAAGACCCTGGCAAAGCAATCGCTACTAATCATGGCAACAGCTATACCCTCTCGAACCGGACCATTGAAGCCGACTGGACTCTCGACGGGAACAAATTAGCCAACGTCGCAGTTACAGATAAGCTGCACAAGACGACGCTGCATCTATCCAATCCTTTCGCTCTGCTCCTGAAAGACGGAACCATCTATCGCGTGGACAATCTGCAGGCGGACGGCGCGTCGCAAATGCGCGCTCTCGATCCCAAGCCCGATGCATCCCGCTATTCTGATCGCCTGGCTGGCGAGCAGTTCGATCTGCCACTCACGAGCAGCGACGGTAGTTTGCATGTCACCTGGTCTGTCGTCCTTCGCGATGGATCTCATTACGTGCGCCAGTTTGTCACGGCGACCGCAGGGCAACACGATGTGCCCATCAGCCGTGTGGAACTGATTGACCTGCAATTACCCAGCGCGCACGTCATGGGTTCGGTAGAAGGCTCACCCATCGTAGCCGGCGACATTTTTCTCGGATTCGAGCATCCTCTCTCCGACAGCAAAGTCCTCAATGACCGGGCTACCGCTACGATCGATCGCGAGCTGCCGCTCAAGGCCGGACAGTCTGTCACCTACTCTTCTGTCATTGGAGTTACACAGACAGGCCAGTTGCGCCGCGATTTTCTGGCTTACATCGAGCGTGAGCGTGCTCATCCCTATCGCACATTTCTGCACTACAACTCCTGGTACGATCTGGGCTACTTCGACTCGTATGACGCGGCAGGCGCAGTCGACCGCATCAACGCCTTCGGCCACGAACTGCATGAAAAGCGCGGCGTCACCCTCAATTCCTTCATGTTCGATGACGGATGGGACGACCACTCTTCCCTCTGGAGCTTCAACAAAGGCTTTCCCAACGGCTTTACTCCGGTGCGCGATGCCGCCAATAAATACGGCGCGGGACCTGGCATCTGGATGTCTCCGTGGGGCGGATACGATGGCCCGAAGAAAGAACGGATTCAGTTCGGGAAAGCAGCGGGCTTTGAAATCGTCGACAATGGTTTCGCACTCTCCGGACCTAAATATTACGCGCGCTTTCGCGACGTATGTTTTGAGATGATCCGCAAATACGGCGTCAACCAGTTCAAATTTGACGGAACCGGAAATGCCGACAGCGTCTTCCCCGGCAGCAGCTTCGATAGCGACTTCTCTGCCGCCATTCATCTCATCGGCGAGCTGCGCGAAGTCAAGCCAGACATCTACATCAATCTCACCACCGGCACCTATCCGTCGCCATTCTGGCTGCTCTATGCCGATTCCATCTGGCGCGGCGGCGAAGACGACGACTTTACCGGCGTGGGCTCGTACCGTGAGCGCTGGATCACCTATCGTGACGCCAACACGTATGAAGATGTAGTCAAGCGCGGCCCGCTCTTCCCGGTAAACTCGCTCATGTTGCATGGAATCATCTACGCCCAGCGTCGCAAACACCTCAACGACGACCCCGGCAACGATTTCCGCAACGAAGTACGCGATTATTTCGGCAACGGCACGCAGCTACAGGAGATGTACATCACACCGTCCCTGCTCAGCGCCGCAAATTGGGACGATCTTGCGGAAGCAGCAAACTGGTCGCGCTCGAATGCAGAAGTGTTGAAAGACACGCACTGGATCGGAGGCGACCCTGAGTGGCTGGAGGTCTACGGCTGGGCCTCATGGACTCCAAAGAAAGCGATTCTCGTGCTGCGCAACCCCAGCGACCATCCGCAGACCATGGATGTCGATATTCAGAATGCCTTTGAACTGCCACCAGGCGCACCGCAAAAGTATTCCGCAAAGAGCCCGTGGAAAGACGATGCCGGGAAGCCATCCATCGAGCTTCGCGCACACACGCCGCACGAATTTCAGCTCGCACCCTTTGAAGTGCTCACCTTCGATGTAACCCCACAATAATTTCAGCTCCGCATCAGGCAGAAGAGGCTATATAAAAAATGAGCTGTCATTCTGAGCGTAGCGAAGAATCCATGGGATGACGATAAGCCGCAATCGCAGGCAGCTTTCTGCCACAAAAGCCCTATCTGAATCTGCCACGAGCCTGGGTGCCCCATCCCCTGTCGCGCAGCTTGCGACAGGGTGGGAGACCACAACCTACGGCCCGACACAAGACGCATTGCCATGCATCTTTTGATCGAGCAGCCGCGGCATCAAAAACTGAAAAAAGCGATCAGAATCAGAATTGAGACAAACCTGTACGTTTGCAGTGCCGGGTCCTTCGCGCGTGAACCCTGAACTGTCGACCTCTAGGTGGAGAGGTGTCGCGGGACACAGCTCGGGATTCATCACATACGCCACAGCAACCACATCAAACATCGTCGGCGTCGTCTGATGTGTCGTCAACTGCCACTCTGCAGTGAGCACCTGCAAAGAGTCCGTGAGCGGAGTGCTCAGCGTACTCAACATCGCCCGCTTCACCTCATCCAGCTTCAACTGTGTCGAATCGAGCGGCATCATATAGACCGGCACGCCCGACTTCAGCAACTTCCGCGCAGCCGCAGGATCCGAGGCGATGTTATATTCCGGCTCCGGCGCACGCGCAGCGGCCATTCCAAACTCGTCATATCCACGCCGGACCGAACCTCCCATCAGCACAACACGCTTCAGCTTTTTGAAAGTCTCAGGATCACGATCAATTGCCGCACCAATGTTAGTAAGCGGAGCAATTGCAATCAGCGTAATGTCTCGGGGATTTTTTCGAATCTGGTCGAGTAGAAAATCGACCGCATCGCCGTGCGTATGCGGCTCGCCCGCTTTCGCCCAGACGGCCTGCGAAAACGCAGCCTTGCCCGCCGTTTTTATCCCTGTGCTGACAGGAATATCGCTTCGCCCCGTCTCGCACAACAGACGATCCAGCAGGCGGCTGCGTAGCTCCGTATCTCCCCACGCCGACGTAACGCCAAGGACCTTCAGCTCGGGACTCGACAACGCCAGCCCCACCGCAAAGGCATCATCAATATCGTCTCCGATGTCGGTATCGATGATGACCTTCTGTTGCATGGGGGACTGCGCGAAAGCGACAAAGCATCCAACGCCAAACAGCCACGCTGCGACCAAAGCCGGCAACCGCTTCAAAGGTCTACTGGTTGACATACTTATCCAGCCACTTCAATTCTTCGCGCACCTTGATATAGCCGTGCCACGGATTCTTGTCTAATCCATGCCCTTCACCCGGAAATGCCAGGAAGCTATGCGCAACATTGATCTGTTGAAACGCACGCTCCATCAAAACATCTTCCAGAAAGCTGACACGCACATCGGCATTGCCGCCCACAAGATGCGTCGGAGTCTTCACTTTGTTGAATTGAAATAGCGCCGCCTCTGACTGATACAGCTCCGGCTTCTCCCACGGTGTGCCGCTCAAATACCAGGCATCATCATACGTTTCGTCATCGTTGCCCCAGTTCGCCGCGTGCTCTACCGCGCCTGCGCCTGTAACAGCCGCTTTGAAGCGCGCGGTCTGCGTGATGAGCCAGTTGGTCATGTAACCGCCGTAGCTATATCCGCCGATCGTTAGGTGATCCGGATCGGTGATGCCATCCTTCACCAACGCATCGACGCCAGCCAGAATGTCTTTGCCCGGAACCGAAACCAGATGCGGCTCGATCTGCAGCATGAATTGGTCACCATAGCCGCTTGATCCCCGATAATTCGGACGAAAGACCAACCAGCCATTCGCAGCCGCCAGAGTCGCCCAGTCATACCAGTCCGCGCCAAAGCGATTGCCATCCGCATCCGCCGGGCCGCCATGAATCAACGTCAGCATGCGCAGATGCTTCGCACCTTTCTTTCCCGGCGGATAGATCAAAACGCCTTCCACCTCGGTGCCGTCTTCTGCTTTCCACTGATACATCGCCCACTCCGGCTGAGCCCGTTCATGAAAGAGCGTGTTGAAGTTCGTCACCACCTTGGCCTGCTCCAGATGGCTTGGCTCATCGGCAATGAACACCTGCGTCGGATCGTTAATCGTCGAGTGCAACACAATAAACGTATGCGACTGTTTCGCCGCATCCACCCCAGTGTAGGTTCCAGCAGTGCCCTTCAGTTCTTCCGCTTTGCTCCCATCAATTTTGTAGAGCTGCTGCTGTGTTCCCGTCAGCCCCTCTGCGATCAGACTTCCATCCTCGACAACCGTATAGTCTTCGAATGATCCCTTGAAGTCCGCACCTAGCCGATCCACCTTCCCGCTCACAGGATCGATCTCATACAGACGCCCCTGCACATCCTGATACTTGCCTTCGAGCGAGCCCGCAGCCGCGCGCACATTGAAGTAAAGCCGCTTTCCATCCGCCCCCCATCGCAAGCCGCTCTCGACAGCCTCATTGTGCGTCAGTTGCTTCGCATCGCCGCCTGTCGTGTTGACTAAATAAATCTCGCTCGCCGCCGGGCCTTCCATGCGATGCGACACCGTTTCGGTTTCGAATGCAATCTGCTGCGGTGCAACCGCAATCTCGGAGATCTCATGGTCATTCTTCGTCACCACTTGCGCCAGCTTCGGCAGCGGCGACTCTTCATCTACCTTCTTTGCAGAAGCCTTCGGCCCCGGAGTCTTCTGCATCTCAGCAATCGCAGCCTGTACCGGAATCGCCAGCAGCACATCGCCACGCTCCTGCTCGCGCCAGCGAATCACATCCTTCCATTCTTCCTTGCGCGCATCCTCCTGCGCTTTCGTCAGCGGCTGCTCCACAGAAAAGAAAACCCTCGCCCCGTCTGCCGACCACGCGAACGTATGCGCATCCAGTTTTTCAGTGTAGAGAGGCAGCGCCTCGCCGCCCCCAACCGAAATCAACCAAACACGTTCGGTACTGTCCTTGTCATCATCTTTGGCGGCTGTCTCTTCATCCGCCAGCGAACGCGACGAAATGAACGCAATATACTTCCCATCCGGAGACCAAGCTGGTGACGAATCATATCCCGACTGCGTAAGCTGCACAGTCGTTCCTGTCTTCTGCTGCCACAGCCATAAGTCGTCGCGGAAACGGTCATGCGCCCAGTCCGGCGAGTTCGTCCAGATCACCGCTGCCTGGCCATCCGGCGCTAATCTTGCCGACCGAAGCTCGGTCGCATTCATAAATTCATCCAAAGTGATAAGAGGTTTCGACTCTTGCGCACGAGCGGCAGTCATAGATGCGCAGAGACAAAGCAAGGCGCCGGCAATCCTTTTCAATCGATCTCCACCCTTATAAAACTAATGTTGTGGTTGACGATATCATCCGTATCCATGCGCCTCCAAGCATTACTTGAACGCGCTTTCTTTCCCCAATTCCGCGTGCAATCTGTTACTTTTTTGACTTTACTGGAAAGGGGAAATTCATGCGTTGTTACACTGCGCTCAGCCTGCTTGCGCTCTGCGCCTTCACATCTGCCGTCACTCCCAGGCCTTGTCTTGCTCAGGTTGACTCACAAACCAAACAGCTCTCGCACGACATCTTTCAACAACTCATCGAGAT
>Ga0206841_1001_pt1 | contig 82632 bp, 57 predicted proteins | sample Alteio_BWOrgCont_25_FD_152851 | JGI IMG/M metagenome (GOLD analysis project Ga0206841, IMG submission 152851) | Enriched cells from forest soil in Barre Woods Harvard Forest LTER site, Petersham, Massachusetts, United States -... | ecosystem: Environmental > Terrestrial > Soil > Temperate forest >... | reverse complement strand
ATCATCCTCTTGCCTCAGTCTCAGGCGTCCAAATCGCTGCCATGCCTCCGAATCGAAGTCAGAGCTCGTTGACGATGGCAATATGTTTCCCGCTTTTGCGCGTGAATCGCTTGTCAGGAGGAGAAGGGATGCAGAACTCTGCAGAAGAAAATCTCGTCTCGAAAGAGGGGTCATAACCGCCTTTGTGGTATCAAGCGCGAAAGGCATGATCCACTTTGCATAAGTGGAGTCAATGTCGATGGGCAGGAGCTGTCGAGAAGATCGGTAGAGAGACACCGATCCCTCGACAGCTCGCACTTCTATGAGCGAATCGCCTCTACCCGGCAGTTACCATGTCAACCGCGCCTTGACCTGTCCACTGCGTGCCTGGCCGCTCGCCGTAATCTGGGCAAAGGTTCCGCCGGTCACGCCACCATTCGGCGGACTGAGCTGCCGGTTGTTGAAGACATTGACAGCGTCGAAGCGCAGCTCCAGAGACACTCCGCGTTCGAATGACTGCCGACGCGCCAGACCCATGTCCCATTGCCCATAGGCCGGACCACGCAGATCGGGTTCAATTCGATTGCCTGTGCCCACCGTAAACGGGGCCGGCACGCCATAAGCTGTCGCGTCGAACCAGTCCTCAGGATTCTGCCCATGTTTCAGATGAGGATCATGCAGGCGATCGGCGACGGCGCCGATTCCCGGAAGATATGTGCTTCCCGGAGCAGTAATCACGATCGGCAAGCCGCTGCCATACGATGTAACACCGGCTATCTGCCAGTTAGCGACGATAAAGGCTGGCATGTAATCGGCGTGCCTGACTTCTGGACACCGACGCTTACCTGGCTTCACGCAGAAACAGGGTTCCCGCATCTTGAAGGCGTATCGGCAGGGAAGGGGCTGTCCGACCGGTTATATGAGGCGGAACTCGATCGTCTCAATGACTATACATTTCCGTGGAAGCAGACAAAGAGTGCCTGGTACCGGCATCACGTAGAGCTTCCGGAAGACATTGCCGGCAGGCACGTCGAGCTTTGTTTCGACGCTGTGGCCAAAGCGTGCGAGATCTGGGTGAATGGCGCCAGAGTGGGAGCGCACATCGGCATGTTTGGCGAAGTGCGTTGCGATATCACATCGGCAGTGAAACCAGGGGCTAACCTCATCGCTGCGCATGTTCATGGGCGACTGGACACGGAGGAGTCTTCGACGGCGATCATTGGCATAGCAGTCACCGTGCCGGTAACCGCCTCCATGCTCCATTCTCTTCCTCACGGCATGTATCCAGAGGGTGCGAGCGGGATCTGGCAGGGTGTCAGACTGATCGTGACCAACCCAGTAGCTGTTGAGGAAACCTTCATACAGCCGGGGCTGGACCATCTTTCCTTCCAGTTGAAGATGCGAAATGCATCCGCAAAAGTAGTAGCCACTCTCATCGGCTTCTCCATCCGTTCGGTGAAGGACGAAACAGTTTTATATGCTTCTTCTCCGCAATCTGCGCAGAGAATCGAGCAAACCGGTGCAGCTTTGGACTTTACGACTCCAACGCTGAAGCCGGAGCTGTGGTCGCCGCAGAATCCGAACTTATATGTCCTCGAAATTACCGTGACTGTAGATGGCGTCACCGTGGACCGTATGAGCACTCGCTTCGGTTTCCGCACATTCAAAGTGGATGGAGACAAGCTGTTGCTGAATGGGAAACCGCTATGGCTTCGCGGCGCGAATCATTTTCCGCATGCGCTTCGGCCCAATGACAAGTTGCTTGCGCGCCGGTTCATGCAGATGGCACGGGATGGCAATGTGGTTGCCACGCGTTCGCATACGGCTCCTTTTTCTACGACCTGGCTCGATGCCGCAGACGATGCTGGCATGTGCGTCTCCTACGAGGGAACATGGCCCTGGCTGATGCTGCAGGGAGAGCCGCCGGAAGAAAATCTTCTCAGGATATGGAAAGAGGAATTTGCCTCGCTGATCAAGAAGCACAGGAACCATCCTTCGGTGATCTGCTGGACCGTGAACAACGAGATGAAATTCGAGGCGTTTGACAGGAAGAATCCTGACCGCCTGCGGAAAAAATGGACGATCCTCAGCAACATGGTAAAGACGATTCGCTCCATCGATTCCACTCGTCCGATCGTGTGTGACTCGAGTTATTGCCGGGAGGAAGTTGGTGCCGAGTATGAGAATCTGATTCGGCCGGAAGGGTTCGATGATGGCGATATCGACGACGCGCACAGATACTACGGGTGGTATGATCCTTCCTTCTTTCATGTCTTTCAGGGGGAGTTTGGCAGGAAGGCATCCTGGACAGGCAGACCGCTGATCAGCCAGGAAATGGCCACCGGTTATCCACGGAATGACGATGGACATCCGGCGCGATTTTATCTCTTCAAGCACTACACGCCGCAATCTCTTGTCGGCGATGAAGCCTACGAGCATCGCGACCCGGCAGTGTTTCTTAGCCGTCAGGCATTCATGACCAAGGAGCTGGCGGAGGCGATCCGAAGAACAAATCGCGATACCTGTGCCGGTATCTTCCACTTCGCCTATGTGACCTGGTTCCGTGATGTATGGAGCGCGGAGAAGATCCAGCCATTCGTGACATATCACGCGCTCAAGAAAGCGCTCCAGCCTGTTCTGGTAAGCGCAGAGCTTTATGGCAGGCACTTCTACGCTGGTCAGCAGATCCAGACCCGAGTATGCATTGTGAACGACTCTGAAAGCGGAGACGCATTATCCTCGTGCACGCTGCTATGGGAGCTGCTGGCCGGAACAGAAGCAATCGCAAAGGGGGAATTGCCGGTCTCTGATGTTTTGTATTACTGCAACCGATGGATCGATGTGTCGATGCAGGTGCCGGAGAATCTTCCGGCGTCCAGAGTCGATGGCTCGCTGCGAATCCGGCTGATGAAGAAGGATGTGGTGCTTTCCGACAATGATTATGATGTGACGCTGGCGACGCGCGCCTGGGCGGAACAGGGATTGTCTGAGATAGCCGGAGTTGCGCTGCTCGACCCCTTTGGTGAAGCGCCCACGGGGTTGCGAAGTTTGAAGCTGCAGCAGGTCTCCTCAGTCCAGCAGTTGATGAAGGGGCAGCAACTCGTAGTCGCGGGTGCTGAGAAGGTGTTGGCTGTACAGGAACTCGCCGATGTCATCGATCAGTTTGTCAGAAAAGGCGGCAGAGCGCTGCTACTCAATCCCCGCACCAAACTGGCAGAGCACTATCCATCTCTTATCGCTCAATACAGAGTGTGCGACGGGCAGATTGTCGGCATGCAGATTCCTGAGTCACGGGTCTTTTCTGAAATTGAACCTCTGGATCTCTCCTGGTTTGAGCGTGGCACGGGGAACATTCCGCTGGCCTGCAGCGGCGTATATCAGATAAACCGTGGGCCGGAAATTACATGCCTCGCCTCCACGGTTGATATCCATGGCTATCTGCGAACGCCGGAAGACGTAGTGCGAGTCAGTGGAAGTCCCCTGGTGGAATTGCGTGCAGGCAAAGGCATGATTCTTGCCAGCGAGATGCTTTTGGAAGCGGATTTCAGGGATCCCATCGCGGGCCGATTGCTGTCGAATTTGATTCATCATCTGCGCGATGGAGGCAATCCCTCCGAAGGCTGAGGGGCGGGAAGAGAAGACTGCAGTTGGGAATGGACAAGAACTTCAAGACAAGATGGATTTTTACAATCCATCTTGTCTTGAGATAGCGCTTTCTTAGAAGGCGTACTTCAACGAAAGCTGGAAGAACCGTGCATCTGGTGTGTTGCTCTGGAAGAATTTTGGACCTGTAATCTGGCCGCCATTCGAATTGTTGTTTGTGACAGAAGGATTGCTGAGCGTTGGATGGTTCAGCAGATTGAAAGCATCTGCCCGGAATTGCAGATACTGTTCGCGCCATGTCGTGAAGTTTTTGAAGAGTGACATGTTCACGCCGTAGTATCCCGGTCCATAGACTGTATTCGACCTTCCGCCCAGCAGAGCAAGAGCTGTCGCTGTGTCGACGACTGGTGCGTTGTATCGGACAGAGGTTCCATCAGGATTGGTTGAGCCGACCGGATGGCCAGCACTTGCGATCACTTCACCCGGCAGCGGATTGGCAAATGCGCAAGGGTTATACCAGTTTGTCTTGTTCCTCGTGCTTGTTGGGCAGGAAGTCAAAGTTGGATTGGAAGGATCTGGCGTTCCACCGGGAGCGAAAGGATCACGTGTCATGATTGCCCTCGCACCGCCGCCAGCCGCAGTACTGACATTCGGAGAAACCGAGAATGGCGTTCCCGATTGCGCTGCAAACGTCAAACTCGTAGACCATCCGCCAACCATCTCATCGGCCCACTTAGGAGACTGGTTGGCAAAGGCCCGGCCCTTGCCAAACGGCAATTCATAGTTACCGTTCAGCGTGAAGCGATTCCTGATATCGAAAACCGAATTTGTATATTCGTCGATGAACGGGATAAGAGCCAGGTTACGGTCACCAACTCCGCTGAAGTTGCCGCCGGCATCGCTGGCATCATCGAGAGCATGCGACCAGGTATAGGTGGCCAGGAATGACAACCCATGCGAGTAGCGTTTCTCGATCTTTGTCTGCAGTGAATTGTAGGTGCTCACGCCGACATAGTGAATCTGCTGAGGACTGCCATTCGCCTGCTGCAAGTCGGGGAACGGGGCATACGGCTGCGTGTTTGTGCCTGGGGCAAAGAGTCCGGGCACGGTATTTGGCGCACCATCCAGAGAAAGATGGCGGGAGACATTTCCGACATAGCTGATGGTGGCAGCCATGTTATTCGAAAGTGCCTGCTGTACGGAAAGGTTGTAGTTCATGGTATACGGCGTCTTGATGTTGACATCCGTTGCATGGAAGCTTGGGAGCGAAACAAAGTTCTGTATGCCACCGACAAGCTGTGGAGTTAAACCATTTTCCAGAGTAATACCCTGGGAGGCGAGTGACGGACAGTTACCCGTAGAGCAGGTTGGAGCATAGAAGTTTACAGAGTTAGAGAAGGGGAAATTCGCTCCAAGATTTGTATTTCCTTGAACCATCAAGCCGCCATAAAAAATACCGAAGCCTCCGCGGATAACGGTATTCTGGTGCGCCTGATAGGCGAAGCCAATTCGTGGTGCGAAGTTTGTATTTTGCGCATTGGCCAGGCGATCGTTGCCTGTGTATTGCAGGGCAATATTATCTTTTGCCAGCAGGTTCAGGAACGAAGGGCCAAGGTTTACATTCTTGGCGCTGTTAGGCAGTTGATAGATGCCGGAACCAGTACCGATACCGAGAGGGCCGGTCACGATTAAGTTAGCCTGCTGACCATTTCCTTCTTTATACGGCTGGTAGTAGTCGTAGCGGACGCCTAAGTTCAACGTCAGTTTAGGAGATATTCTCCAATCATCCTGTACATAGGCAGAGTCATACCATTGCGAGTCGTGGATATTGGGTGCATTTGCAATGTCTGAGTAATTTGATTGATCGGCAAGGAAATCTGCGACTCCGTTGCCTGTCTGACTTACTCCAGGAACACCCGTATATTGGCCTTGAAAATAGTATTGTCCTAGAGATGCAGGCGCATACAAATAGGCCGAGCGAACAGACTGGAACGATACGCCAAACTTGAGCGAATGGTTGCCAAGGATCTTCGTTACGTTATCCAGAATCTGATAGACGTTCTGCGCTTCATTATTGGTTCCAACCGAACCCCATTGCTGGATGGTACCGTTGAAATAACCGAGCGGCAAGCCATATTGGCCGGGACCTAAAGCGGGAACACCGCCAAGACCAAGCGATGAAGCAATCGTTGAATTATTAGCATTTGGCTGCTGATACTTGGCTCTCCCCCAGTTAAAACCGAAGCGAAATTCATTCGTCAGAGTGGGGCTGAAGATATGCGTTTCGCTCAGCATGAAGTTCTCAAAGAGGTTGGTGTCGCTTTGGCCGCCATAGCCGCTACCATCAAGAATCGGACCCAGAGGCAGCTGATTCAGGATGACTTCATGCATATAGCTGAATCGCGCATACGCCTGATCGGTTGCGCTGACGTTCCAGTCAAGGCGCTGGTCCCACTGGTAAACGTCATCACTCTTTCCGACATTTTCTACCAGGTTGCTATAGGTCTTGCCTCCATTGGTGTTCGGCGTTGGATACATGCGCAGGATGTTCTGAGCGACCGGATCGATCTGCCCAGCGCAAAATACGTTTGCCTGTCCATTGCAGGAAAGTGGCTTATTAATGTCGGCAGAGTTCGGCTGATAGAGCGTGACTACAGAGCCATTCAGATTCTGATTCAGCAGTTCTGAAAAGTTTCCCTGCCTCATCAATGGAGTCGGCACTGTATACGTGTTCGTCTGCCCAATGGAGATGCGGTTTGCTTCTGTATCTCCGAAATAGAAAAGCCTGTTTTTCAGGATGGGAAAGCCGAGCGTCGCACCAAACTGGTTCTGATGATAGGGAGGAGTCGTGAGTGCGTTCCAGTTCACGGCATCAAGGTTCGTGTTGCGGAAGTACTCCCACACGCTTCCATGGATCTGGTTGGTGCCAGACTTGATGCTCGCGTTCATCACGGCTCCGGCTGAATGCCCGAATTCCGCGCTGTAATTGCTGGTCTGCAGATTGAATTCAGCCAGTGCATCCGGCGGGGGCCGCATCACAAAGCTGGAACCGTTGAGGAAGTCGACCAGGTTCGTATTGTTGTCAACGCCATCCAGAATGAAGTTGTTCTGTTCTGAGCGCTGGCCGTTTGCCACAAAATCGCCTGAGCCGCTGCCGCGTGTATTTCCAAACGGCGGAGCCACTCCAGCAGTCAATTGCGCAATGTAGACCCAGTTGCGTCCATTCAGGGGTGTGTTGTTGATGGTCTCCGTGCTGATGACCTGCCCAACGGTCCCTTCCTGGGTCTGCAGCAAGGGAGCCGCATCGGACACGGTTACCGTCTGTGACACCTGACCTGGCTGCAATATCAGAACGATATTTAGACGTTGTTGAATATCAAGGTGCAGATTTTCCCGGGATGTCGTCTGAAATCCGGGAGCGGTTGCACTGACCTTGTAGTTACCAATCTTCAACGGAGAAAAAACATAGATGCCGGTCTCGTTTGCACTTCGCTGCAGAACAAGACCGGTGTCTGTATCGGTGAGCGTTACCTGTGCGCCTGCAACCACTGCGCCGGAATTATCCTGCACCAGACCGGCAATGGTTCCCTGATCGACCTGTGCTTGCGCCGCCGCGGACAAGAGCGCACTTACCGCAAGCAGCATAAGAATCTTTCCTAAACTTGCATATAAATTTCGAATCCTGCGGTTCAACATAAATCCAGCCTCCAGCCCGTGTACACGTTTACAGATATAAGCGCTCAATCAGGAATGAAATTTACATTTTTCATATGAAACTTGTCAATATCGCCTGAGATACGACCCGTTACTATAGGAAAACGGGTCAAGAGATCAGAGGATGATCGAGCTCTCAAGTCCTCCTTAGGCTTTCCGGAGAACCGCCTGGCGGTGATACCGTAAGCTCTGAGAGAGATGAAGGTTTGACTGGCAGGGGAACGACACGATGAAGCAGAATCGCAGCAAGTCGAGACAGATTGGATGATGACACTCAACGGATCGGATCAGATTCCTCTTCCGCAACCGGTGCTCGCGCCCCTCACGCGTGCAGCAATTTTCCTTGTCGTTACTGTGAAGCCGGAGCCCGAGAGTTACGCAACTGTACGTTCCTTCTGCAGCGACCTTGCCGGGTTGATTCGCGCGGTCGAGTTCCGCGACATTGATGCTGGACTTACCTGCATCGCGGCCTTCGGGTCGGATGCCTGGGACAAGCTCTTCGGCAATCCGCGACCGGCGGAACTGCATCCCTTCCGGGAATTCCGGAGTGGCAACCGCCATGCCGTCGCCACTCCGGGCGACGTGCTGTTCCACATCCGCGCCGGGCGAATGGACATCTGCTTCGAGTTGGCTACACAAATCATGGAACGCATCGGCGACGCAGTGTTACCTGCCGACGAAGTTCAGGGGTTTCGCTACTTCGAGGATCGCGACCTTATCGGTTTTGTCGACGGCACGGAAAATCCAAGAGGCGGCCTCGCTCTTGAATCCGCACTTGTGGGTGACGAGGACGCTGCTTTCGCAGGCGGCAGCTATGTCATCGTTCAGAAATATCTGCATGATATGAAGAGATGGAATGCCATTTCTACCGAGGAGCAGGAGCGCGTCATCGGCCGCAGGAAACTGTCGGATATCGAGCTGGACGATGCCGTCAAGCCGGCCTCAGCACACACTGCGCTTACCGTGATCGAAGAGGATGGGAAAGAGGTCAAGATTCTGCGGGACAACATGCCTTTCGGACAACCCAGCCGCGGCGAATTTGGTACCTATTTCATTGGCTACAGCCGCACCCCGCGCGTCACTGAGCTGATGCTTGAGAATATGTTTGTGGGCCGTCCGCCGGGCAACTACGACCGTCTGCTGGACTTCAGCCAGCCTATTACCGGAGGATTGTTCTTTGCTCCTTCGGTGACATTTCTTGAGGGCGCCGGCGAAGAACAGCCTGCCGCTGCGGCAAGCGCGACGCCGCCTGTGGTATCGGATTCACCGTCCGCACCTGCATCATCTGTGCGCGACACATCACTTGGGATAGGATCGCTTAGAGGAGAACGACATGAATAACCTCCATCGGGAGTTGGCACCAATCTCTGACGCCGCGTGGGCACAGATCGAGGAGGAAACAACCCGGACGCTCAAGCGTTATCTTGCCGGACGCCGCGTCGTTGATGTACCAACTGCGGGCGGAGTGGATTTACCGGCGGTGGGCACGGGCCATCTGCTGTCGATCGCACCTCCTGGGGAAGACATCATCGCCAGGCAGCGTGAGGTGAGATCGCTTGTGGAATTGCGTGTCCCTTTCGAGCTGACGCGTGACGCGATCGACGATGTCGAGCGAGGCTCGGATGACTCCGATTGGCAACCAGCCAAGGATGCAGCCAAAAAGATCGCCTTCGCTGAGGATCGGGCCATCTTCAATGGCTATCGTGAAGCGAACATCCAGGGTATCCGCGAAGGCACCAGTAATCCGATCATGACCCTTCCCGCTGATGTCCGGGAGTATCCAGATGCGGTAGCTCACGCGTTAAGCGAATTGCGTCTTGTCGGCGTGAACGGACCCTACTCAGTCGTACTTGGAGCCAAAGAGTATACGGAGCTCGCGGAAACACGCGATCACGGATATCCGGTACTGGAACACGTCAAGCGCATTGTCGACGGCAATCTTATCTGGGCTCCGGCGATTGAGGGTGCGTTTGTACTGACGACGCGAGGAGGCGATTTCGAGCTCAGCATCGGGCAGGATGTCTCCATCGGCTATCTCAGTCACACGGATGCGGCCGTCCGGCTTTATCTCCAGGAGTCATTCACGTTTCGCCTCCTGACAAGCGAGGCATCTGTCGTGCTGGCGCCCTCTGAGAGCGCGGCCGTCTAAAAGGCGACGAATGTTGTAACCAGTGATATCGATCACCACCGGCTTCTCACGCCACATAGAAAACGGGTCAGCTTCGCGCTGACCTGTTTTCTTTTTGACAAGACCCTCATCAGTAAAGAGCTTCACTGATTCCAGTCGCGAATCTATTTTATTTTCGCGTATGCTTACTACAAATTCCCCCGTGTTTCGGCCCATTATGCGCTTGCCCGCTGAGTCTTTCGGACGATGACCGGTCTGCCACGCACGGGGAGTGGTCTGCCCGCACCGGGAGACTTTCTGCGCGACTACGAAATTCTGGGGCGCATCGGGTCCGGCGGCATGGGCGTCGTCCTGCAGGCGCGCGATCTCAAGCTCAACCGTATCGTCGCCCTCAAGTTCCTTCCGCAAGCTCTCTATGGTGGCGAATCGGATAAGGAAAGCCTGCTCAAAGAAGCACGCGCGATCTCGGCTCTCGACCACCCGAATATCTGCACGATCTATGGACTTGAAGAGAGCGAAGATGGCCATCTCTTCATCGTAATGGGCTATTACGATGGCGGGACGCTGGCTGGGAAGATTGCCAACGGCCCTGTTCCGGTTCGCGAAGCCGTCGAGATTCTCACCGGCATCGCTTCGGGTTTGGCGGCCGCGCACGCGCACAACATCATTCATCGCGACATTAAGCCGTCGAACATTCTGCTTACGCGAGGGAACGGCGTCAAGATCGTCGACTTTGGGCTCTCGAAGTCGATCAGCAGCGACAGCGAGACGCGGAGCATGACCATTTCCGGGACCGCCTCCTACATGGCGCCTGAGCAACTGCGCGGCGAAGCGGTTGATCAGAGGGTAGACATCTGGGCCCTCGGCGTAACTGCAGCCGAGATGCTGACCGGTCACCACCCCTTCCGGCGTGACACGCTGCCCGCCATCATCCACAGCATCTGCAATGATCCGCCGGAGATCGCCGGTGAACTGCCGCTCGGTCTCCAACGAATTGTTTATAAGTGCCTGTCGAAGACAGCCGCGCTTCGCTATGCAAGCTGCGACGAATTGCTTCATGACCTGGCAGCTTTGGATTTACGTGAATTTCCTGAGAAAGACGCTGGCCCGGAAAGCTCTGCCGTGGCGGGCGCACGTAGCGCGGTTCTGCCCACCGACACCACGTCGAGGTCATTGCGTAAGTCGCGCAAAGCCTCATCCGCGCAGAAGAAAGCTCTCAGCAGGATCGTCGCCGCTGCCTCAGTCGGGACAGCGCCCGAACCATCGGGCAAGCGACGGATGATCCCGGCCGTTGCCATCTTCCTCTTGCTGCTGGCCGTCCTTGTCTTTCCCGTGCCGCGCGAACATGTGCGCGGCCTGCTCTTCGGACCAAAGGAAAAGCATATTGCCGTGTTGCCTTTTGACAATGCCAGCGCTGATCCGGCCGTCAGCTCCCTGGCTGCCGGTCTGATGGAAAGCATGACCGCTGCACTCTCCAATCTGGATACAAGCCAGCAGTCCTTGTGGGTCATTCCCGCCAGCGTGGTCCGCGGCGGCAACGTGACCGATCCCGTCGCAGCGTACAAGCAGCTTGGCGCAACACTTGTCGTGAAAGGCAGACTGGAGCGCGCAGGGCAGCACGTGGCCATCGATATCAACCTCATCAATGCGGAAACACTGCGGCAGATTGGCGCAGTGACCGCAACGAACGAGAGCGGCGATCTGGCCTCGGCAGAGCAGGATGCCGTCACGCAGCTGGGCCGCCTGCTCAATGTCTCAGGCGCGCATGACGCCGTGGCCCGCAGCAGCAGCGTGCCCGCGGCCTATGATCTGTATCTCGAAGCGCTCAGTTATTTGCAGCGCTTCGATAAGCCGGAGAATTTAGACCTGGCCGTCGATCGCCTGCAAAATGCCGTCGCGCAGGATCCCGATTTTGCGCTCGCCTATGCAAAGCTGGGGGAGGCGTACCGGCTCAAATACCAGACCGATAGGAACCCAAAGTGGCTGCAGGCGGCACTGGCAGACTGCGAAACTGCGATGAAACTTAATCCTTCCATTCCCGGCGTGTATTACACGCTTGGGTGGCTGCATACGCTCACCGGGAACAATGAGCTGGCCTTGACCGAATTTCAAAAAGCAGTCGCGCTCGACAGCCGCAACCCGGACGCAGTGATCGGTCTTGCCTGGCTGAATGAGCAGGCCGGACGGCTTGATGAAGCGGAGGCGGAATACAAGCGGGCAGCGGCACTCAGTCCCGGCGACTGGTCGAACCGCAACGAGCTTGCCAGGTTTTACGATCGTCACGGTCGCTATAGCGACGCTATTGAGCAGGGAAACGAGGCCATTTCCTTGAGTCCCGATAATCCGATGCTCTATTCCAATCTTGGCGGGTTTTACCTCGATAGCGGCGATCCATCATCGTATCCACTGGCGGAAAACGCGCTGCGCAAGTCGCTTGCACTGGACACCACCAGCGCCGCATATGGCAATCTGGCCCTGCTCTATCTGCATGAGAAACGCTATGCTGACGCCGTAGCCGCAAGCGAAAAGGCCATCGTCCTAAACCGTCAGGAGATTTTATCGTGGCGGTTTGCGGAACTGGCCTACCGTTGGCTGGGCGAGCACCAGAAGGCAGATCGGGCGCTTGACCAGGTGGAAAGCCTGGCCGAGGCACAGATCAAGATGAATCCGCGGAAGGCCGAGAGCCAATCGTGGCTGGGATTGGTCTACGCGAAAAAAGGCCTGCGCGAACGGGCTACTCCTCATCTTGAAGCGGCGCTCTCACTCGCCCCGAACGATCCGCAAGTGCTGATAAACGCTGTTGAGGCCTATAATCATCTCGCGGATGAGAGCAGCGCGGAACGACTTATCCGGCAAGCCAGACAGCAAGGCGTATCTCTGGCGGATCTGCAGGTTGATCCGGAAATGCAGACGCTGCTGGCTAAAGTAAAAGCACAATAGCTGCGAAGAAAAAACAAAGCATGTTCCCCAAGGAGAAAATATGAGCAACCCAAGTGATCAGCTGAACGACGAGCAGACGGAATCCTCATTCGAGCAACCCGATAACGAGCCTGAAATCAAGGGACAAACCGGATTCAAGAGCTTTAGTATCACTGGCGGCAAAATCCCCGCAAGGACAAACGAGGTCGAGGGAGAGTAGCTGGCAGCGATCCATTCCTATGATTCCATGCATGAGTGAAGCATCGCGAAACCTCCCCCATCTTCTATTCTTCTATTCATTGCGCAAGATCGACTGATTCGCGATTGCTGTACCTTGCTTTAGAACTCTCCATCCCGTCAACCTGCTAGTGCTGAATAAATTCTGTTGCGAAGTTTGATGGAGCAGCGATTCAGGGTATTTCTGTCTTGCCGACACGCTCATGTCTCTGACCTAGTTGCTGCTGCAGACGCCGACGCGCTCTGAGCAATCTGGTCTTTGTTGCAGCCACGCTGATTCCCAGAGTATTTGCTGTCTCTTCGGTTGACCACTCATGAAGGTAGCGCATAACAAACACAATGCGAAATGACGATGGAAGTCTGTTGATCAGCCGATGCAATGTCACTTCAAGTTCAGAATTTCCGCAGTGTTGCTCGGGATTTGGGCGGGAATCGGGCAGATCCAGCGCGAAGGAATCCTCCTCTGGCAGAGGAATGCAATCGAGTGAAACCATCGATCTTCGCCTCGCACGCAGACACATCAGAGCCTGGTTGATAGCAATCCTCGTCAACCAGGTGCTAAAACGAGATTCTCCTCGAAAGGTTTTGATGCGCGTATAGGCGCGCAGTAATGCCTCCTGCATGACATCCTCGGCGTCTTCCTGATGTTTTGTGATCCTCAATATCGTTGAGAACAATCCACGCCGATACGGACCCACAAGCCGGATGAATGCATTGACATCACCGAGCTTCGCGCACTCCAGCAGGTCCGTATTCTCCTCAGCATCCAGACTTTCATCTCGATGCCGTCTGTTGTTGTGAGCAGTCGGCCTCTTCATGGTCGTCGTCATATCGTTAAAGTGATGAAGCAATGTCGTTCTGAAGATCGTTACAGCCGTGATACTAACAACCCGTGGCTGCCGGGGAAATTACATGTTCCTATAACATCCGTACGATCTGGCTCGCGCCTTACGACATTTTCCTGGATGGAAACGGCGGCGAAGAGTGCAGCCTTGGCGTGAGGAAGGAAGTCGCGTAATCAGACATTTCTCAGCCTTTACAAAACTTAATCCACCTTAATCAATCTTTATCGCACGCTTGGAGGTCGGGTGCTGAAATCGAATCACAGTGCAGGCAATTCAGAGTGATTGCTGAAATTGCAGACCAAATCGCTCTCTCTGCACAACGAGGAGCACCCCATGAATCGCATAAAGTTTGTCATTACGTACACCGAGTCAATCCTTGCAGTCGTTATTACAAGCGGCATTTTGGCTCTGGGCGCTCGAACTGCTTCAGCCCAGACGATCATCGTGACCACACCATTTGCTTTTTCTGCGGGTAGTCAACTCTATCCGGCTGGAACCTACCAATTCATCGTGAAATATGAGAGTTCTGTTCTCTCCATACGCAACGTGAGTGGCGGCGGTGAGAAGTTCTTCATGGTACGACCTGAAGTCAATAAACCACTGCGACCGCACAGCGGCCTGATTTTTGATCACTCCGACGGGAGTAACAATCTTCAGGCAGTCCGTGTGCCCGGTACAGACAGGGTTGCAGAGCTGACTCAACAAAAGGCAATAAGCAACGAAAAAAGCCACATATCGTTGGCTGCGACCAAGATGTCTACGAAAAAAGCTGCGGTCGGAAACCAGAACGCGCCGGTCCAGTGAATTCCATAACCTCACAAACCGAAGATGGGTGGGCACGCTATGATCTCTTCAACCAAAGCAGCGATAAGACGAAAAAATGCTGCAATCACGGTGGCACAAGCACGCATGGCACAAACCGGAGACAGGCGCCGATTCACTCGTTTAGTGAAAGGGTGGATAGGCGCCACTCTGTCTCAGCCTTGCACTCGCTGGATGAACACGCCAGCAAATGCCCGACGCACTGCGTAAAATACGAGGCCCCAGAGCACCGTTGTAACCAGAGCTAGCGGCAGGCCGGCCGGAGCCATGAATGAATGGAACAGAAGAATGTTCACCAGGACTGGTCCCAGCAGGATCAGCGCCAGAGGTACAAAGCGGTTTGCCAGCAGCAGCGCTCCACCGATCACCTGCACCAGAAAGATGAATACCAGGTAATGCGAAACATACAAAGCGCCCATGTACTGCGCCGCCAGACCTGTCGGCGGCGGCATGGGGATGAAGTGAAGAAAGCCGTTCAGTCCGAAGACCAGGAACAGCAGGCCAAGTAAAATCCGCGCAATTAAGGTTGTGATCTTCATAATGTGTCGTTCCTTGAGTTCGATTTATGCTGCTGCCGTGCGTACAGCTTCCAAAGTTGGCTTCAGGAAAGCCTCACGATCCACCACGCCCGTCATCACCTGGGCCGCTCCACCGGCAGTCACAAACTTCACATTTGTCACTCCGATAAAACCGAGGACAGCCTTCAGATAAGGATCGATAAAGTTCAGCGCGCTCGCTGGAGTGCCCGCATCATAGATTCCGCCGGTGGCGGTGAGCACCGTAGCCCTCTTACCGTGGAGTAGTCCCTGCGGTCCGCTTTCGGCATAGACAAACGTGCGTCCGCTGCGAGCGATCTGGTCAATCCAGAGCTTGAGCACGGAGGGAATCGAGAAGTTGTGCATCGCGACGCCAATCACGTACTCGTCCGCATGCTCCAGTTCAGCGATGAGCTCGTCCGACGGAGCCAGCGTTGCCTTCTGCTCCGGCGTCCGCGAGGACTCAGGTGTATAAGCGGAGTAGATCCACTGGGTATCCACCGGCTTTGGTTGATTGGCTGCAAGGTCACGGTAGATCACCGTTCCGTCGGGGTGAGAGTTTTGCCAAGTCTTGACGAATTCGCGTGTCAATTCCCGGGTGATCGAGCTTTCAAGCGGACTAGAATCCAGGTGTAAGAGGGTAGGCATAGTCAGTCTCCTTAAACGACGCAAGATGTTTAGACAACCTGTGTCGTTCATATAGACGACATGCGTCGTTTTTCAGATTCTTTTTTCTTTTGCTACCCTCTAATAGAAGAGAACCATGCCTATTTCTGACTGCGAAGTACGCGATCCACGCATGCGGCGAACGCGACAGCTCCTTCAGGGAGCTTTGCGTACCCTTATGCAAACAAAGAGCTTCGACGAGATCGCCGTGCAGGACATCACGGAACTCGCGACCGTCAATCGCGCCACTTTTTACGATCACTACACTGACAAATATGCGCTGCTCGAGGCTATGGTCGCTGGCGGCTTCCATATGCTGCTCCACGAACGCAATATCAGCTATGACGGGACCTGCCCGTCGGCAGCGAGCGCCCTTATCCTGGCAACCTGTGATTACCTGACCCAGAACCATGGTGATGGCGCGACATGCCAGCGTCAAAGCGCCTTCGAGCCATTAACAGAGGCGGCGGTGACCTCAGCCATTCGCAGGGTGTTAATGGGAGGTATGCCGGAACCCGGTTCTGCTTTGAATCTGCCGCCCGCGATGGTTGCTACTGCTGCCAGTTGGGCTATTTATGGTGCCGTCAAGGAGTGGTTCAACACCCCGGGCCGTCCTGCCGCAGAAGAGGTCGTACCGATGATTATGCAATTCATCATCCCCATTCTCGCGTCTGCAGGCTCTAAAGATACCGAGCCGGTCTCAGTTCACCACTAGAGATCTCGTTGGCTGGATGATCCTATTTGGTCGTGAATGCAGCAAGTCCAGAGCAGCTAGAGTACATGGAATAACCGGGCATGCAGGTATTCTTCGATCCCAATAAGAATCAGCGTCGCGATCGATAAAATTAGCTGGATTTGTTCCATGCGAATCGTACGCGGGCTTAATGGACTTTGGCGCCATTGGGAGGCTGGACGACGGCGAAGACGGCGAATCTGCATGAGAATCACCAGGTTCAGCATGGAACCGAGAAGAGCAAGTCCCACCATCGGTATCCGAATCCAATTCACATGGAATTTGTCCAGAGCTGCTCCAATACTGGCGCTCAATGCAAGAGAGCCGACGCCGATCAGAAGGCGCAGGCCGCTGAGAGCAGCAAAGAATGTGCAGATGCTTTGGAGGAGTGCAAAGAAGAAACTGGACCAGGCGACCACGCCTCGAACTTGCACGGCTTCATTTGGCATAAGTTGGGACAGTATATCCTCAGTTGCTACGTGCTTGACTGCGGTACCCGGCATCAGAGATGTGAGCAAGCTTTGCCTCCGCATTCCACAAAAAAGAAGTCCCGAGTCCCCACAAACGCACGCCGAGGCCAAAAGAATAGCGTTGTTCTGGTTAACTACAGACTCGGGACACACTTCTTAAGAATATTGAAACGAACGAGCGAGCTATCTTTCGCGGCGCGCTGAGTCCGCTGCGGTTGCCAGGGCACTCAGGGTCGCTAAGAACTGCCCGGACTGGCCGGTGAAGAGACCGGATCCTGTAAGTGACTCTACAGCGGCCATTGCTCCTCCAAATTGGTCAGACAGGGGACGGATGACCGCGCACTTCGGCAGCTGTGGGCTGATGAATTCGCACGGAACAGGGAAGATGAGATTGGTTTGCAGAAGAGGGTTGGGCGGATTGTTGAAGTTAGGAAAGGTGAGACCGTTGTCCGTGACTGGAGACTGTTGATTATTGAAATCGAAGGGCGGCCCCTGTACTGCATTGCCGGCGAAATCGACCCACTCGAGAAAGTGAGCAATTTCATCCCCGCCAATACCAAGAGTGATACGCAACACTTCAGCGCTGCTCACTTTCTGGCTAAGGGCAGCATAAAGACTGGAACCACCCTGCTCGATGGAGCCGAAGTGGAATGCCGCCGTGTCCGCGATGGCCTGAATATGATCCTCCCCTTCGAAGTCTACGTCGTTTCTGGGGATGGCTGTACGGCTGTTGATTTTGATAGCCTGGGGAAAAGTGGCGCCAAAGTCAGGGTTCGTTTCGCTGCGATACCGGATATACCAGCTTGTATCGACGTTGAGTTGCATTAGGTTGGTTAGACGGCCAATGTCTTTCGCTCCTGTGGCCTGGCTGCCTTTGAGATTGCGAAACTTATCGAGGTTGACCGGATCAGCGCCCTTCGATTCGAGGTAGGCGTTGATAAAAGTCGCATGGCTCACTTCGTCGAGCGTGTTACTGGTGATGTACTGAGAGCCATCTCCATCGAGAAACTGTAAGGCTAACTGATACCTGTTCTGTGTACCACTGGTGACTCCTCCAAGCTCGGTATATTGGGTCCAGAGATCGGATTCAATTAACTCCGCAGCCGCAAGAAAACGGAGGATTGCTACGTCTCCGCGGCTAAGGCGATCGTCACGGTCGTTGTCCTCACCGAAAGCGGGACTTCCACCACTTAGCAGGCCAGCACCTATTGTCGCCGCACCTCCTGCGAGCATTCCTGTTTTCATAAAAGAACGGCGGTTTACGGAACGTTCGTAAACATTCTTTAGTTTTTTCATGAGGGAGCTTTTCCTACCTTCTGGGTGTAGAGCACACCCATGGGAGAACGTAGGACGCGGCGCTAACTTAATTGCCACGGAATTGTAAAATCATTGTCCTTTCATTCTGAATCCGGACGTTTGGTCTCACCAGGCAAGAGCGGCGGCCCGGGGGATAGAGGATGAACATCCCGCACCGTGGTGAATCGACGATCGCCAGGCCCTAACGTATTTGTCTGTGCGCGTCCTACCTTGTAGGGCCGTGTCTTTGGGCTGATTTTCCTGAGAAATCCACGCCCACAGCAGGAACCCGCCCGGTTCTTAAATATGCCCGAATAAACGAATGACATTTGACTGACAACACTGTGACAAACGGGAACGAGGTATTTTTTACTCTGATTTCACTAGGTTGGAGCGTGCTTTGCGTAAATCTCGAAAGATCGTCTTCTTCTTTCCGTCATTTTCCAGCTCGGAAGCCACAGCTCCCCTCGGAATTCTGGCGGTTGCGACCCCGTTAATCCAAGCTGGGTTTGAGGTGGTGCTGATCGATTCCACCATTACGCCAAACTTCAAGCAGCGAGTTCTCAATGAGGTGCGGGATGCCCTCTGCCTCGGCATCTCCCTTGTGACCGGCCCGATGATTCGCGAAACTGTGGACATCGCCAAAACCATCAAGGCGTGGAATCCCGATTTCCCCATCGTTCTGGGTGGATGGCATCCCTCGCTGCTCCCCAAGCAAACATTGGAAGCACCCTATCTTGACTACATTGTGCGCGGGCAGGGGGAGGATACATTTCTCGAACTGGTCCGTCATATCGCAAGCGATTCAGCCCCTGACTTTGTGGCCGGGATCGGTTTCAAGCGGGACGGCCGCATGATTATGACTCCCGAGCGCCCACTTAGGGCTCTGGCCGATATGCCGCCCAAGGCCTATCAGATTGCTGACTTTGATGCGTATGAGCGCAGCTGTGGCCGGCGCTGGGCCATGTATACCTCGAGTCTTGCATGTCCTTTCAACTGCGCATACTGCACAAACGCCGGAGTCTACGGGCGGAAGTGGAATGCATTGTCGCCTGAGCAGTTTGTCGAAGAGACAGTCGACCTCAGCCGGCGATATGCCCTTGAGATGATCTGGATCGTGGATGACAACTTCCTTGTGGATTTGGATCGTGCACGGGGAATCGCAGAAGGACTGGTGCGGGAAAAGTCTCATTATCGCTGGAGCATACAGGCCACCACCAACATGGTGGCGCGGCTTTCACCTGAAGACCTGAAATTGCTGCACCGCGCTGGTCTTCATCAGGTATGTCAGGGAGTCGATTCCGGCTCGCGCGATGTCCTGAAGGCGATGCACAAAGACTGGCAGGACTTTGAATCGATCTATGAAAGCGCTGCTCGTTGCCTTGAGGCAGGCATTCGTCCTTCATTCAACATCATCTTCGCCTTCCCGGGAGAAAAAAAGAAAGAGCGCCGCGAAACCATTAACTTCATGATGGACGTGTGCCGCCGTTTTCCCGGCGCGGAGTTCTGGACCAATATATTCACGCCGTATCCAGGTTCTCCGATCTTCGAGAAGACGGAGGAACTCGGCATAGAGATGCCGACTTCACTCGAGGGTTGGGCAGACTTCTTTCCGCGTTACACCAGGCTGCCCTGGCTCGACGGGGCAGAGCACGATCGGCTGCAGGTCATGCGGGACTATCTCCGCATCGCCTTCGATCGCATTCCCATTGCAGCGGACAAGCGTGGTCCGATCACTCGCCTTGCGCAGAAGTCTATTTCCTTCCCGGCTCGATGGAGATTAGACAGGGATATTTATAAGTTTCCAGTGGAGCTTTGGGTAAACAACAAGCTGAAGAAATATACTGCCATGAAACCGGCGGTAGATGCGAAACGGCTTGCCAATACACCGGCTGAGGCTTGCTGATGCTAAATAATGTTCATGCCGGGGTGAAAGAGGTCTTGAGGTGATCCGTGACTGATGTTTTGCTGACACATTCCTATCACCTTCCATACGACTTGAAACAGGTGCGCAAGATGCAGCCCTACGCGCCTATTGGCACGTTGTACGCTGCGACCTCGCTGCGAGAGAAGGGCATCACAACTGCCGTATTCGATCCAATGCTGGAAGACCCGGCAGCCGGCATCCTTCGTGCACTGGAGACGCATCGCCCCCGTATTGTTGCTATCTATGAGGACGACTTCAATTTCCTTTCAAAGATGTGCCTTACACGCATGAGGGAAGTTGCATGGGCGATTGCTGCCTCTGCCCGAAAGACAGGCGCAATCGTGGTTGCTCATGGTTCGGACGCAACCGACAATGCACGCTTGTTTCTTGATAACGGAGTCGATTTCATTCTGCAGGGCGAAGCCGAGGAGACATTGGCCGAGCTCTGTTCCGTGCTGCTGCATTCGGAGTCCGTAGACAATATTGCCGGTCTTGTTCGCCTCGATGCTCATGGGAAACCGAGCTACAACGTGCAGCGGTCTGCCAAAAACCCGGAATGGACATCCCTGGCGCATCCCTCGCGCGACCTCATCGATCTTGCACCTTACCGGAAAGCGTGGACAGAGGCTCACGGCTATTTTTCGGTGAATATGGTGTCGAGTAGAGGCTGCCCTTATCGGTGCAACTGGTGTGCCAAGCCAATCTCAGGAGACAAATTTCATCTGCGTCCTCCCGACGTCGTTGCTGAAGAGATGCGGGTGCTCAAATTTGAGATGGAGGCTGAGCATATCTGGTTTGGCGATGATATCTTCGCGCTGAATCGTCATTGGATGCAGCAATTCGCCGCAGAGGTGGAGGCAAGACAGGCCGCTCTTCCATTCAAGGTGCAGTCACGCGCAGATCTGATGAACGAAACAACCGTAGAAGCACTTCAAACTGCCGGTTGTGCAGAGGTCTGGATGGGGGTGGAGTCCGGCTCGCAGAAAATATTGGATGCAATGGACAAGGGTTTGAGCCTTCCAACGGTTGTCAAAGCCCGTCAGCGCCTCCGGAAAGCAGGTATCCGTGCATGCTATTTCTTACAGCTCGGATATCCGGGAGAAACCTGGGAAGACCTTCAGAAAACCATTGCCATGGTTCGCAGCACGCGTCCCGACGATATCGGCGTCTCTTTCTCCTACCCTCTGCCTGGCACTGTATTTTATGAACGCGTGCAGGCGCAGCTTGGAGAGAAGCGGAACTGGACAGACAGCGATGATCTTTGCATCATGTTCAAGGCCGCTTACACAAGCGACTTTTACCGTGCTGTGCGCGATGCCCTGCATGCAGAAGTTAGCAGTTGGCATGTTGCTTCTTCTGAGCCGGAAACGGTTTCGCATATTGAAGAGCTCTGGCAGAAAGTCTTCGCGCTTGAGCCTGTGAGTAGAAACGCGGAGTCGACTGTTCTTCCTCCAGCAAATCCAGAGGGCCGAAGCGCTGTGCACTCAGGATTTATTCCTGTAAGTGAGTTCATTACGGTAACAGGAGGCTAGATGCGAGACCTTCTTCTTACTCACGGCTATTTTCTCTTTGAAGATCCGAAGGAGCGGCAGATCATGAAGCCATACGCTCCGTTAGGAATTCTCTATCTTTGCTCGCATCTTCGTGGCAAAGGCTTTGATGTCGATGTGTTCGACACAACGTTCTCCGCTCGTGATGTGCTCTTCAATTTTTTGAGAACAGAAAAGCCTTCTGTGCTTGGAATCTACGCAAATCTGATGACGCGCGGCAATGTCATCGCAATTCTCGCCGTTGCCCGTGAGGCTGGATGGAAGACTGTCGTAGGCGGTCCGGAGCCAGGCGCTTATACATTGGAATATCTTCAAGCTGGCGCTGACTTCGTTGTCGCAGGCGAGGGCGAGCTGACAATGGAGGAGTTGCTTCAAGCCTTGCGCGACGGTGAAACGGACTTCTCGAAGGTAGCAGGGTTAGCATTTTTCGATCAGGACGGGAAGATGTGCCAGATGCCACCGCGTGGCCAGATCGAAAATCTTGATGAGCAACCGTGGCCGGCCCGAGATGCGATCGACATTCAACGTTATGTCGAGACCTGGCGCACGCATCACGGTAGCGGCTCGATAAATTTCATTACAGCCAGAGGTTGCCCGTTTCGCTGTAATTGGTGCAGCCATCAGGTCTTTGGGCAATCGCACCGCCGCCGTGATCCGGTCAGGGTGGTGGATGAGGTGGAGTGGTTGCTCAACAGATATTCACCAGACATGATTTGGGTCTCCGATGATGTCTTTACGATCAATCATGCATGGATGCGTTCCTATGCGAATGAAATGCGCCGTCGCAGTCTGCGTATTCCATTTGAATGCATTTCACGCGCCGATCGTTTGAACGCGGAGATGCTGGATCTGTTGGCAGAGCTTGGTTGTTTTCGTATCTGGATCGGATCGGAAAGCGGATCGCAGCGCATTCTCGATGCGATGGATCGCGGCGTAAAGATTGAGCAGGTCCAGAATGCGGTGCGGATGAGCCGCGAGCGCGGTATTCAAAGTGGGATGTTTTTGATGTGGGGTTATGAAGGCGAAGAGCTTGAAGATATCGAGGCAACGGTCAAGCACGTCAGCACTTCGCGGCCGGATATCTTTTTCACCACCGTCTCCTATCCAATCAAGGGAACGCCATACTATAAGCGAATTGCAGATCGTCTGGTGCAACTGGAGCCGTGGGGCAAGACATCCGATCGGGAGCTCACGATCAAAGGAAGACATACGAAACGTTTCTATGCCTATGCGGACAAGCTACTGCGCGATGAAGTAGCTCGAGCTCGCATGTTGCAGGACACGCACACAAATGATTTGGAAAATTTGACCATACTTGAGCAGAGCATTCAAGAATCGCGCGCAGGATTGCACTCCACTTATCACGAGGTGGAACAGTGACCGTTGCGATCCAGGCACCGCACATCGCGGGGACAGCATTCGACAGGCTGGCCTTTCAATACGATTCGCTATTCACCTTCTCGCTCATCGGGCGAGCGCAGCGCGACGTCGTGTGGCAACGTGCGGCCGCGGCATTTTTGCCGGGCAGTCGCGTTCTCGAACTCAACTGCGGCACAGGTGAGGATGCGTTATTTCTCGCGAGTAGAGGCGTTGTGGTAACTGCCTGTGATGCTTCGAGCCAGATGATCCGGCGCGCAAAATTCAGAAAGAGTCAGGAAGATCCTAATTCTTCTGCAAGCTTCCGCGTACTTCCAATCGAGGACTTGCACGAATTAGGCCATCGACCTGTGTTCGATGGAGTATTTTCTAATTTTTCAGGCCTTAATTGTGTCGCAGATCTCTCCCCTGTGTTCAATAGGCTCGCGATGCTCCTGCGGCCGGGAGCAAAACTGCTCCTTTGCCTGTCTACGCGTTTTTGTGTTTGGGAAATGCTGCATTACGCAATGAAAAGAGATCTTCAAAAGGCGATACGCCGCTGCTATGGCAGATCGCTGGCGAGTTTTGACGAAGTTTCTTTTCGCACATATTATCCAACGATTCAGTCGCTGCGCGGCCTGCTCGGCTCAGCATTTCAGTTGCGTTCGATAACGGGCGTCGGTGTCACTGTTCCGCCTTCCTATTTGGAATCATGGATGAGTAAACATCCACAGATGCTGCATGTTTTGAAGAGAATCGATGCGACTGTATGTGAATGGCCTATCTTTCGAGTTTTAGGTGATCATATGTTGCTCCAGTTGGAGCGTACCGAGCCATGACGCAAACACTTAACGACACGAAGACTGGCCTTTCACTGACAGCAGAAAACGGCATTCTATTGCAGTGTCCGAGTTGCATCTCAGGTTTGGGTTTCTTGCCTTTCTCTAGCGCCTACGATGCACACAAGTATGATTGCGCACAGTGCTATTACACGATGCATCACGAGAACGGCATCTGGCAGGCCCTGACGCCTGAAAGGCTCGCATATTTTTCGCAGTTCATCGAGGAGTATCAAAATATCCGGGCTGCAGAAGGCCGCGGAAGCCTGCGTTCGGAGTTCTACTTGAATCTCCCCTATAGAGATGTATCGGGAAAGAATGTCTGGCAGTGGAAGATCCGGGCTAACACCTACGATTGTTTAAGAAAAAATCTGTTGCCCCGATATAACAGAAAAAGTCCGCCCAAAGTGCTGGATCTTGGCTCCGGAAATGGCTGGATGAGTCATCGGCTCGGGCTTGAGGGGTACTCTTCCGTAGCAGTCGACCTATTAATGAATGATGAGGATGGACTGGGTGCAGCCGTTCATTTCGAGAAGCAGGACGGTTCTCTTTTTCCCCGCTTTCGAGCTGAAATGTCGCGTCTTCCGTTTATGGATGAGCAGTTTGATGCTGTCATTTTTAATGCCTCGTTCCACTACGCAGAGAATTATCAAGCTGTTCTGCGAGAAGCGCTGCGCTGCGTAAAGGAGGGAGGCAGAGTGATTATTGCCGATACTCCCTGGTATTCCACAAATAAGAGCGGCGAACAGATGTTGGCGGAACGCCAGGCTGCCTTCAAACTGCGGTATGGTACCGCATCTAATTCCATTCCAAGCCTCGAATATCTCACCGATCAGCGGTTAGATGAATTAGAGAAAGCGCTGAATATTCGATGGGAGAAGATTTCACCTAACTATGGACTGCAATGGGCAATGAGGCCGCTGCTCGCAAAACTTCGGGGCAAGCGCGAGCCCTCTCGTTTCAGGATATATAGCACGAGGAAAAACGCTTGATCATTCTTTTTCATCCACGCGCCACCAGGCCTCGCAACTGTCGCCTCCCGCTTGCAGTGCTCGCACTCGCTGCTGTGCTGGAAGGCCGTGAGGAATATGAAATCGTTGATGGAAATCTGGATGAACATCCGGTTGATACCATTCTTTCTCTCATCGATAGCCATAACGTTGAGCTGCTGGGTGTTTCCTGTATGCCTGGACCGCAGATGGTCGCGGCTATGGAAACCTCGCGGGAGATCAGGAAGCTACGCCCTCACGTCAAGATTGTGTGGGGGGGATATTTTCCTTCTATCTACCCTGATTCTGCGCTGAACGCGAAATATGTGGACTTTGTAGTACGGGGTCAGGGTGAAGACACGCTGCTCGAACTGATCGATGCTTTGCGCGGTAACCGCACTTTTGAGAGCATCCTGGGGCTATCTTACAAAGATACGTTCGGCCTCCATCGCAGCAATGCGGAGCGTCCAATGAAGGGGCCCGACAGCTTTCCGTGGTCGCCATTCCATCGTTTGCCAGTAGAGAAATATCTGCGGCCATCTTTTTTTGGTAAGCGTACGGCAGTGCATCATGCCAGCATCGGCTGCCCCTTTAACTGCAGTTTTTGTGGCGTGCACGCGGCCTATGGCCGTGAAGAGCGGATGGAATCACCGCAGCGGACTGTGGCAATCCTCAAGCATCTTATCTCGGAATACGGCGCCGACTCAGTGCAGTTCTACGACATGAATTTCTTTCTGCGGGAGGATCATGCGCGCGAACTGGCCGCCCTTATGGAGCCTCTAAATTTGCGCTGGTGGTGTGAGGGCCGCGTAGATATTATGTCGCGCTACTCCGATGAAACAATGGCAGCTATCAGGCGAGCGGGCTGCACCATGATTTTCTTCGGAGCCGAATCCGGATCGGACTGGGCATTGAAAGAGATGCAGAAGGGAATCACAACCGAGCAGACAGTCATCATGGCGCACCGCACGCGCCAGTTCGATATCATCCCTGAGTTTTCATTTGTTGTTGGAAATCCCACGGACCCGGAACGTGACACGCGGGAGACCCTTGGATTCATCCGCAAGCTGAAGCGCATTAATCCCGACTCGGAGATTATCGTGCAGCACTACACGCCGACTCCGCAGCGGGGAGAGATGTATGGCCATGTCGACGACAAAATATCTTTTCCGGATACACCGGCAGAGTGGGCAACCAAGAAGTGGATGGATTTCACTCTTCGTATTGATACGAGTGCTCCCTGGATGAAGGATAAAACTAAGAAGTTGATCGATAACTTTGAAACCGTGATCGGTTCTCGCTGGCCCACGGTGCAGGATATTCGCGCACCTCGCTGGAGCCGCGCGCTTTTGAAGTCACTCAGCGCCTGGCGCTACGCCTTACGCTTTTACAGTTTTCCGTTCGAATTGCACCTTGCGAATCAGTTTATTCAATTAAGGAAGCCGAAGCGCGAGAGCTTATGACGACTTCTCTGGAACCGATCGATGGGGTACGTCATGTAGACACATTTTCAGCATGGGCAGATGTCTACGATGCGCAGAAAAATCCTTTGCTGATGCTGGAAGAGCGCTATCTTCTGAGACTTCTTCCTGAGATACAAGATCGCGATGTCCTTGATGTGGGTTGCGGCACGGGAAGATGGCTTGCTCATCTGAGTCGCTCCACCCCTCGGAGTCTACATGGAGTCGATCTCTCGCCGCAGATGCTTTCTAAAGCGGATATCAAGCGCATCCCGAACGCGCAGTTATCCATTGCTTCATGTACGGATCTCCCGGTGCCGGACGCAAGTATCGATGTATTACTTGCATCGTTCGTTTTGAGTTATGTAGACGATTTGTCTTGCGTCGCGAGAGAGTTCGCCAGGATCGCAAGGCCGGGATGTGATTTCTTCCTATCGGACATGCACCCGAAAACCGCTGCGAATCTTCATTGGAAGCGTTCGTTTCACAACGGAGTGGAGGAATTTCAGCTTCCGGCAATCCATAAGAAAATTCCGGAGATAGTCGCGGCGTTCCTGGATGCCGGTTTGGTTGTGCGAGCCATCCTTGAACCTCCGTTTGGCAAAGCTGAGCGGAGTGTTTTTGTGGAGCACGGGAAGTTGGAGCGATTTGCTGAAGCAGAACATTTGCCTTCTATCTATCTACTGCATCTTTCTAAGCCACATCCTGCGCCTGTTTTGTTGCACAAACGGAGTGGATTACAAAATCAGCATCTCTTGCATGGGGCGCGGTATGCGCCAGGTCCGTACGAAGTGGTCGCCGCATCCGTTTGTACGCGGGATGAGCAAATTGAGATGGTGGGCAATGAGCCCTTTATAAATACGGAGCATACTGCAACACGCATCGATCTCAGTGGGTATCTTCTTCTGCCGGGGCTTATCAATGCGCACGATCATCTGGAATTCGCTCTTTTTCCTAAGCTTGGCAATGGCACCTATAAAAACGCGAAGCAGTGGGCGCTGGATATTCAGCAAAAGGACGCAGCGACGATTGCGCTGCATCGACGAGTTCCTAAGCAGGTCCGTTTATGGTGGGGAGGCATTCGCAATCTGTTGAGCGGAGTGACAACCGTATGTCACCATAACCCGCTCGATCCTGTGCTATTAGAAGACGATTTCCCGGTACACGTAATTTCCCGCTTTGGATGGGAACATTCCCTTTCTTTCGCCGTTGATATTGGCGCCGCGTACCGAAATACAGCAGTCGATGAGCCGTTTATGATTCATGCCTGCGAGGGCATCGACGAGCAGTCGAAACAAGAACTGCTGAAGCTTGATGAACTTGGAGTGCTGGATCGGCGAACCATTCTTATTCATGGATTGGCACTCGACCATGAAGGAGTGGCGCAACTCAACAGATGCGGCGCTGGGCTTGTTACCTGTCCATCTTCCAATGCGTTTCTATTCGACAAAGCACCTTCGCGCGAGATTCTGGAGTGCGTTTCGCAGCTTGCGCTCGGCAGCGATTCGCCTCTTACCGCCGCGGGCGACCTGCTTGACGAAATTCGTTTCGCAGCAAATGAATGCGCACTTTCTCCGGAGCAGCTTTATTGGCTGGTGACCGATTCACCGGCTTCAATGCTCCGGCTCAATCGGGGTGAGGGCTCGATTCGGCCTGGAGCAAGCGCAGATCTAATCGCTGTGCGCGATCGAGAAGGTGATCCGGCAGAAGTTTTGTCCGCACTTACCTCGGATGATATTGAACTCGTTCTCTTGTCAGGCCGAGTACAGTTGGCCTCAGCTTCCATTTTTGAAAGACTTTCTGCGGAAGATAAGAAGGGGCTGGAGCCTCTTTGCATCGACGGAACTCTTCGCTGGTTGCGAGCACCGATCGAAGATCTGCTGCGCGTGTCGGAAGATGTTTTAGGGAAAGACTCGGTGCGGCTGGGAGGCAAACCGATATGTCGACCCAGCTTGTAAATATAGCTCTGCGCGAAGCCAAACCACATACGCGCGACGAGCAACCGCATGACACTCTCGGGACCCATCGGTTAACTGCATTACCGATACTGATTCTGAATGTTCACGAACGATGCAACTGCCGTTGCTTGATGTGCGATATCTGGAAGCGGGAAGGTGGAGCAGAGCTTAGGATAGAAGAGCTTCGACGCCATCGGGAATCCATCATCCGGCTGGGCGTGCGCCAGGTTGTCCTTACAGGCGGAGAGCCTCTCCTGCACAGTGATCTTTCAGCGATCTGCGGTCTATTGAAAGAGTGTGGTGTCACCATAACATTGCTTTCAACCGGGCTGCTACTCAAGAAGCGTGCCGATTTGGTGGCCTCATTTTGTGACGAGGTTATTGTTTCACTCGATGGCCCTGAAGAAACACACGACTGTGTGCGTTGCGTACAGGGAGCCTTTCGATTGATGCGTGAGGGCATTCTTGCGGTCCGGCAACTGAAGCCAGAGATGCGTGTTAACGGACGCAGCACCATACAGAAGGCGAATCATGCACTACTGAGGCAGACGGTTCAAGCTGCCAAATTGCTGGAACTTGATTCCATCTCATTTCTTGCTGCTGACGTTACCTCACAAGCGTTCAATCGCGAACTTGTCTGGTCAGGCGAACGCCAGAACGACATTGCTCTTTCCCAGAGCGAAGTTACAGCGTTGGAGGCGGAAATCGAACGATTGATCCGCGATCATGACGATGATATTCATTCGAAATACATTGTTGAGCCACCCGAGAAACTTTATCGAATCGCGCGCCGCTTCCGCGAAGACTTGGGAGAGATTCCACCGCAGGCTCCTTTATGCAATGCCCCCTGGGTTTCTGCCGTGATGGAAGTCGACGGCTCGATACGGCCGTGCTTTTTCCATCGCAAAGTTGGCAGTCTAAAATCCATGTCCCTTGAAGAAGCGATCAATACCGAAGATGCTCAGTTGTTCAGACGCACGCTCGATGTACCGGAAAATCCAATCTGCAAACGTTGTGTCTGTTCATTGCATTACAAGAAATAGACGAGAAGACAAGCATGGTTCTTCTTGATTGAAAATCAAGCCTGGATAGTCTGACAAAACAATGACAATTAGTTGACGGCCATCTGACACGTCTTGTCACGGTACTCGCTAGCCTTAAGAAACGATGTATTCGCTGCACAACAAGACAGTGCAAGTACCGCGAAATCAAGGCGTGCGATGAAAACACATTTGTCGAACGCTGCCTATGGGATTTTGGACTACGCCGCATATCCCATCGGAATGCTAATCGTCGCACCGGTGATGCTGCGAAATCTAGGTGTTCCGCAATACGGTATATGGGCTGTTGTAACTGCGGCAGTGAGCACTGGCTCAATCATAGCTTCCGGTTTCGGCGATGCAAACATTCAGCATGTCGCAACGCAACGTAGTGTCGGCGATTCTGACGCGTTGTTGCGCGCGGTGCGCAGCACGATGGGCATTCATCTGATTCTGGGTGCTGCGATTGCACTGATTTCATGGATGATGGCCCCGTATGTGGCAAGGCATGTTACCGCTGCCGATGCTGATTTGCAGTCCACCTGCCTGTGGTCCCTACGGATCGCCAGCGTAGTGATACTGGTGCGTACCATCGAGACTGTGTGCATCAGCACGCAAAGAGCCTTTGAGCGTTATGGCGCTGCAGTGCGAATCAGCATTTTCGTCCGTCTGTTGACGCTGGCAGCAGCCGCAATACTCAGCAGAGTGGGCCAAACCGTTGTTAGCATCATGGCCGCGACGGCAGTTCTTATTGTGCTGGGATTGTGGTTGCAGATGGCTCGTCTCAAAGAGCTTCTGCATGCTGACTCTCTAACTCCGGCATTCGATCGCGAGGCCACCAGAGCGCTTTTCGCATTTGGCATCTTCAGCTGGCTCCAGGCCGTGTCGGGTGTCATCTTCAGCCAAACGGACAGGCTGATTACGGGTGTTTCGCTGGGAGCGACCGCTGTAGCATCATATGCTCTTTGCGTCCAGATGGCACAGCCGATCTACGGCTTCGCCGCGTCGGGTCTTCACTTTCTTTTTCCCTATCTTGCCCAGCGGCACGCCACAACATCAGCACAAGAATTGAGAAAAGCAGTGCTGCTCTCCTTCATCGCGAATCTGTCCCTCGTTGCGCTTGGTGCAGCGACCCTTCTTCTTTTCGGCAACCGCATACTTCACGCCTGGGGAGGTGACGCCATTGCACAGAGTGCTACGCGCATTCTTCCGCTTGTGGTATGGAGTTCTGCTTTGCTGGGACTGAATGTCACCGGCACATATGCCATGCTCGCGCTCGGTCGTGTGCGGGTAATTACTTGGATCAATCTCGGGAGCGGGGGAGTCATGCTGCTGCTGATTATGTGGCTGCTTCCTCGTTATGGAGTCTATGGGGTAGCAATTGCCCGTTTTTGTTATAGCCCGATTACCCTCCTTCTCTATATCCCGCTCTTATCTCTTTTATATTTCGGTTCCGATACTGGCATGCGTATGGCGACAACTGTTCCGACCTGCGAGGAGGTATGAGCAAAATCGTGCCCACTCGTAACTGCGCTGGCCATATTGGATCAGGCGTGACTACTTCCGACAGTCAAGGCGGAAAGACCGATAGGGCGCATTTCATGAGGCTCGTCGAAACGCGTCCTCACGCAAACCTACTCGGAGTGCACGTAGAGCCGCTTGATATGGAGCGCGCCGTCGCCCGCGTCGGAGATGCTCTCAATAAGCCTCACAAGGGATACGTCTGCATGATCGGTGTGCATGGCATCATGGAGGCACAAAGAAATCCAAATCTTGCTGCAGCCTATGCTAGTGCGCTGATCACAGTCCCCGATGGCATGCCGGCGGTGTGGGTAGGGCACTGGCAAGGGCACGAGGAGATGCAGCGTGTTGCCGGGCCCGACCTCATGCTTGAAATATTCCGGCGCAAGGAGTTCGCAGGCTACACGCACTTCCTTTATGGAGGCAAGGAGGGAATTGCGGAGGAGCTTGCCGCGAATTTCAAACAGAGATTCCCGCACGCTCACATCGTCGGTACACATACCCCGCCTTTTCGTGACCTCACTCACGATGAAGAAGAGAATTTGATAGCAACCATCCGCAACCTGAAACCCGACATCATCTGGGTCGGTATCAGCACCCCAAAACAGGAGCTGTTCATGAGACGATATCTCCCCAGGCTGGAGACGAGGCTCATGTTCGGCGTGGGCGCGGCATTTGATTTCCACACGGGTCGTATTCAAGATTGTGCGGAGTGGATCAAGCGCGCGGGCTTGCAGTGGTTTCATCGGTTAATGCAGGATCCGCGGCATCTATGGCGCCGCTATCTTCGCAACAACCCTGCATTTCTCTGGCGAATCGCTTTGCAACTTGCGGGATTGAGAAGCTATCCGACAACACGAGCGGTTCATGCGATCGAGTTCACGCCACGCCCCGCACGCGGACGTGCGAATTTTTCGCAAAACAAGGGTCAGCCCGCGGCCGTTCGAATACAACCGGAGAGTATCGAGTAGTTCGTGTTCAATAAGTGGGCTTTGAGTCCTGATCGTATGGCTGGCCGAATTTATTTAGATGCGTTGGAGGCTGCTGTGGAATCGAAGACATATTTAACTCGCCGAGATCGCCCGTATCCGACCCGAGGTGGATATCACGTACCAATCGATCCAGAGCTGGTTGTGGCGTTCCCTCTACCCACACATGCAACTCATACTCGCCGACAGGAACGTCGTGAAGCTGAAATCCGCCGTTGGAATCGGCGATTGCGTACAAAGGTGTAGGTAAAGACAGGATTACCGCGCTCATCTCAGGGTGAATATTACAGAAAATATAGGAGACGCCCTCGCGGGAGAATTTGACTTCTTTGGTCGAGCCTGCCTCGTACAGGCCTAGATCAAACCGTTTGCCATCAAAAAGCGAGAAAACATTGTGAAAGAAGGGATCTTCGTTGGGAAAAAGAACGGTGCTGCCGACCGGCACGATCAGCAGGTGCGGGCTAAACATCCTATTCTTCTGTACAAGGGTGTAATTGTCACGCGGCGGAAACGGTAAAACGGGTGTTCCTTGGAGCGGCTTTAGCCAGAGAACCGCGGGAGGTGTGTGACGCTTCATCTGCTCCTGCGGAAACAAAATGTGCATGCGCACATCCACTTTGGTCTGCAAAGAGTTTCCCTGTGCAGGCAGCGTCAATGACAGAACGGCAACGCAAAATAGCTTGTGGACGTACAGCATTCGCATTTTCAGAATTTATACCCCGCGGCCACTCCGATAATATTGCTCACTGCCGTTGGGAAGTTTACAGGTGAAGTTTCCAGGCGGCGATACTCCAGTGAGAAGAGTAGATATGCGCTCGGACTATAAATTACGTTGCCAGTAAACGTACGATTGCGTGCAACGTTCTGGTAGTAGGAGGTGTAATCATCTGCATAAGAACGCAGTTGTGTGGCGGGAACATTGTCGATTCCAAAAGCGCCGTTGAACTCCAACCTCTCGCTGAAGCGTTCTTTCAGCTGCGCCCATCCTCCCACTGCGTCGAATTCGCGGAAGTAGAAATTGCCCGGCTCATCAAGGTCAGGGCGGTATCCATAATCTTTATAACCCCCGCCTCCCAGCCCCCCCAGAGCCTGTCCGCGATAAAAACTGCCCATGAATTCCAGACGCGCGGAGAGCGGCTGACGGTAATCGAGTGTGCCAGCCCATGCATCGAAGTTCGTCCCGGAAGCGGTGCGGTGCGGAGAGAAATATCCGCCTAACCCCAGTTGTGCTCCGTCTTCCTTCTGTGTACCTAGCAGCGCGATGCGGGTTTCCACACCAGGCCAGCGGCTCCTCTCGGCCGCAGACGGCTGAGAGATAACCGAGGTTGTACTGGCAGCCGTAGAAGTGGTGTATTGCACTGGAGCATCCGAAACATCGATGAGCGCTGCCTGTAGCCGGAGTCGCTGTGAATTCGAGAGTGAGAGATCATGCGTCACTCCGACTTGCGGGTTCCAGCTCCATAGATTGCCGGACCAGCCAAGCGCGGGTATCGCGATAGCAGTCAGGGAAGAGGGTTGGTTCGGGCTGATGATAGGCCGGTCGAGCGAAAAGAAAGCCTGCGTGTGCTCCCAGTCAAGCGTAGCATGTGCGGTACGCAGTCGTAACAAGCCAATGCTCCTATTGTATGTGCTGCTAGAGGTGACCGCGGATTGCGAAGTTCCATCGAAATCAACTCGCACATCAGCATAGCTGCGCGCTCCAAAAAGGTGAGGACCGCGAGCATCCAAACCCAGCACTGTCTGTCGGATCGAGGCTCCCGTACTGCCTCCGCCTCCTATGGCAAGCGTAGGCGTAGACGGTATGTCTACCTGCTGCGTATTCGCAAATCCGCTGAGCAGGATAAGTCCACTCACTTTGATCGGATATTTTGACTCGCTCTCAACCTTGGCCTGTTCTTGCGTCGCAACCTGCGATTTCAGGATCGCCTGCTGTTCACGAAGACTGTCGACTTGCGCGGCAAGGTCCTCGGCAGGTTGTTCCGGTGGCGGAGCCGGTGCTGTCTCCATTCCTGTGGCAGCCATCTTTTGTCGCAGCGCTGTGAGCTGGGTACGCATCTCTTCCATCTGCCGCTGCGTCTGCTCAAGCTGTGTTTGTGTTCGGTTCATGGCATCCGTCAATTGCTGAACTTGTTGCGCGAGATTTTCCTGGGTTGACGTCTGCGCACTTCCTTGTATGGTCGACACACAAACGAATACCAAGGAACCAAGAAGCGCACGCTTCTGGGTCTGCAAAAGCGTGTGCCACTGCCGGTGGGGTCTGGAGCAGCTCGGTCTCATTCTGCTACTACTATATTTCGATTCTCAGTGAGTGGTGCATCTTGCTGTTCAAAGCCTCGGGCGACCAGCATCCGAAAAATGGTCTCTCCAGGCCGGCTGCTGACTAAGATTACCTCGCCGCCATGCTCGGCGGCGACGCAATGCGCCAATGTTAGCCCCAGCCCTGAGCCCTTTTGCTTTCCTTCGCTTACGAAGGGTTCAAATAGCGTTGTGCGGATCTTTTCAGGGACACCAGGTCCGTTGTCTTTAATCTCTAAAATAATCCGCCCATCATCCTGCGTATCGAGTGTGGCGATCACCTGTGCATCTGCAATGGCGAGGTGAGCAGACTGGCAGGCGTTCAGCAGCAGATTGTAAATAGCTCGCTCGATCTGCTTTCCGTCGAGGATCGCCATTGTTCTGGCAGGATCACCGCATTTGATGGCAAGTATGACACCCGCGGCGTCAGGATGAGCGCGAATCAGCACAACCGCACGTTCCAGCAGAGTTGCCATCAATTCATGCGAGCGGCGGATTGCAGTGCCAGTTCTGCTGAAGATCAGTAGCGATTCGAGGAGCTCTGTCGTGCCATGAACAGCAGTGCGAATATCAGCGAAAATTTCATTGCGCTCCGGCTCGGAGAGCTTTGCCGAAGCGAGAAACTCTGCATTTGCGTAAACAGCCGCAAGATAGTGACGAAGGTCGTGCGATACAGAACTCGCCATGCGGCCAATCGTTGCCAGCCTTTCGGATTCGAGCAATGCACGATTAGCATGCTGAATTTCATTCCGCATACGGGCAAAGGCTGTGCTCAATTCCTGTACTTCCATCGTGCCCCGATGGGGTAGCAAATGGGAGCTATCGCCGACGCCGAAGGCACGAACCCCTGTGGCCAGTTCTTCCAATGGCCGCGTTACCACGCGGGAGAGCGCCATCATGAGAATCGTACCCAGCACCAGGGCCAGGAGCCCGGCAATCAACATCAGGTGATCGATCTGCCGGATGGAGCGCTCCGCTTGATCGAAGGACTTCATTACGATCAATTGGAGCGGGGCTGAGGCATACGGCGAAAGGTCTTCCGTGACAGCAAGGTACTGCTCGCCGGCCAGCTTCACCGCCAAAGGGCTCAACGTTTTTCCGGATGAGGGCAGAGGATGTGCCGTCAACTCCGTCTGCACGGGAGGGGTGAGTGTGCTGGCCACCGCAGAGCCGCCGCTGGCGAAGGTTGCTTCGACAGTCGTTACCCGGCTGATCTGCTCCACCATATTGTCGATTTCAAAGCCGCTGACGACATATCCAAGCAACGTTCCGTTTTCCTCGCTGCCGAAGTAGACAGGATGCACAGAGCAGGCAAACAGATGGCCCCCACTCACCAGGTAGTGGCGTGTCGGTCCCGCAAACATCGCGCGCAGGTCGGAGCGGAGGGCAGGATTTGGGCGTGGGTGCTCGGTGTAGGCTGCAACGACGCGGTAATCTTTGTCTGCAAGAGCGAACAGGTCGTTGCCGCTCACCCTCCAGAACTCGACCGCACCATCCTCGATCGTGCGATCATCACTGGTCGTCATGAGCGCTTTTAAGCTGGGCAAGTCAGCAAGCAGGGCATTCTCGCGTTCCAGCGCGGTCATCCGCTGCGCCTGGAGATCATGGAATGTCATGACAGAATGCAGGAGATCGGACGAAAGGCCGGCGGTTACCTGGGCCTCCAATCGGTGGCGGACGATTAGTAGACTGGTAAAGGTGGCGCTTGCGATGATGAGCGCCATTGCGGCTACAAGTAACTCGCGAGTTCGTATGCCTCGCTTCTGCGGCATACGTTCTGTGTTAGAGGTGGATTGCAGATGAACCTCGTGCCCCGTTGCCATGGTTACGGAACAAACTTATAGCCTGCGCCGTAGATCGTCAGCAGATGGCGCGGGTTGGCTGGGTCCGGTTCCAGCTTTTGCCGCAGCTTGAGTATCTGATTATCTACCGTGCGGGTTGTTGGATAGGCATTATAGCCCCAGACTTCGTTAAGTAGCAGCTCGCGACTCAATACCTGTTCGGCATGTTCTGTGAAAAACTTCAACAGCTTGAATTCATGGGACGTCAGCATGACGGGAAGCCCCCCACGCTGCGCAGTCATTCTCTGAAAGTCGATCTCGCAGTCATCGAAGCGATAGATTGTCGTCGGAGCAGTTCGGCGACGGCGGCGAATCGCTGCCTGTACGCGAGCCATCAGTTCACGCGGACTGAATGGCTTTGTCACGTAGTCATCGGCACCGAGCTCCAGAAGCAACACTTTATCGACAACTTCTGCAATGGCGCTGAGCACGATCACCGGAGTATCGCTTGAGATGGTTTTCATACTCTGGCATAGCTCACGACCGGAAATCTGAGGAAGGATGAGATCGAGGACTACCGCAACCGGCCTGTGAGCGCGAAAAGAATCCAGCCCCGTCTGGCCATCGCCCGCTACGACGACGGAGTAATGTTCCGCAGCAAAAATGCGCCGAAGCACCTTCTGCATGCGCGGATCGTCTTCAACAACGAGAATTGTGCCCAGCCCGGACTCGGGCGTACTTTCATCGGTCGCGGTGACTGCCGGTTCGATCTCTTTAAGCATATTTTTATTTTCCTCCTGAAGATAAGAGGGTTGATAGTGGTATATGACGAAAATGACAAAGTCGTGACAATTGTTCCAGAAAAGTATAGCTGCCTTCCCGTTTGGTGCGACAGTGGCCTGAAATGGTCATGATGGATGGCCTTTCTGAATGGCTGTACGACGGGTGGTATGAAGTCGTCGGGAAGAGCTTGTTTGCTGGAGCTGTACCTGTCGGTAAAGCCGCATGTATTCCGCCGCGATCACAGGAGCAGAGAGCTGCGGAAGAGAAGGCGGAGTGGGGCGAGGCTGGCTAAGTACGGTGCAAATCGCCTCCGCAAGTGCTTCTTCCGTCGAAGATGTAAGTGGGACATAGTGGCAGCCTTCATTCCCACCAAGCTCACGGAAAGCGGGAATATCAGAGCAGACGACACGGCAACCGGCGAGTAATGCCTCTGCAACGGGCAGACCGAAGCCCTCAACAAGGGAAGGTGCGAGAAGAAGTTCGCAGTTTCTATAGCACCAGAGCATTTCCGCTTCACGAATGCCACTCAGGAGCACGACACTTTCAGACAAGCCCGCTGTACTGATGAAGCGATGGATTTGCGGCGTCTCTGGTCCGTCAATTCCGACAATCACGAGCAACGTGGAGGGGTGGATCTTTTTCTCGCTAAGCAGGCGCCGGAAACTCTGCAGAGTCAGCAACAAGTTTTTATTCCGGCGATGTTGTGCGACGCAAAGGAAAAAAGGGCTTCGCTTCCACTGCGGCAGAGGGTTTTGTCCGCACAAAGAAGTACTGGGTTCGACGCTGTTATAAATCCGGACAGCCTTTTCAAACAAAGGCCCTGCAGCCTTATTGCCAAGCTGTCGCAGCGTGCTGTCGGAAACGCAGGCAATAGCATCGGCAGCCCGTAGACATTGCCATAGAACCAGTCGATTGAAGAGCACCTTCGGAAAGCCGAAGTTCTCTGGAATGTCATACGGGTAAAGGTCGTGGAGCGTCACAATTGTGGGACAGTGAAATGCACCCGCACGCAATGGCATCGGATAGGAGAGATGGACCACGTCCGCTTCTAGCTGAGCTGCAATGGCTGGAAGGTCTGTGTAATGCCATACGTTCCGGGCCAGCGTACCCGATCCGATGGAAATAGAGTGGATGTGCAAGCGTGCATCGAGGCGAGATATTGCTTCACAAAATGACTCATACTGCCGTTGAGCAACAAGCAAATGAACCGCGGTCACATCAGACCTCGTAAGTAGGCATCGGGCAACATTGGCGGCGTGGCGGGAGACACCCGATAGCTGGACAGATGCGGAGACAGCGGCGATGACGATGTTCATGATGGGTAAGCCTTCAGCGAAGAGCGTTGTTTCCCGCCTTGTTGATGGAGTTGTGAAGGGCTGCCGGCCTGTCCCAGCGGACCGTCAAGATGCAGGTCTTCAGACCGTGCCAGGGTGAGGCTGATCAAAGTAATTGCCCAGAGAGGCAGAGAGAGATCAAAGTTTTCGGTATCGGCAACTCCACGTACGACGATAAAAAGCAATAGCCCCATGAAAAGCGCCTTGGTGGAAGGCGATGAGAGCCGCCGGACCTGACGATAGAAGCTGCCGTAAATACCAACGAACAGAACGATACCAACGACGCCATAGGTGTAGAACTGCTGCAGCAGCTCATTGTGCGCATGCCATGCTTCGAATTCACCGAAGGGCGGGATGACATTGCGGAAAGAATGAAAGCCATGCCCGATCCAGGGTTCTTGGACGGCTCTGTCGAGGACAACCGCCCATATGCCAAGGCGTCCTGAAAGCGTCTCTGATTGATTGCCGAGGTGTGTATAGACTTCGTAATAATCATCGATGAGACCCCAGAAAGCCCAAAGGATAAGGAGAGCGATCAGGATGAGAGCGAGCTTACTTTTCCGGCTCATCGACTTGTCACGAATAAGCAGGACTGCCTCGCCCATCACGAATGCAATGATGGTCGTCTTGCTGAGGCTCCGCAGAAGGCTGATCGCCAGAAAAGCGGCGATGACTTGCCATGTTTTTGAGGATCTGCTTATGTATTGCGCAATGAAAATTCCGAAAGCGCAGATGAATCCGATCGCATTCGGGGTGAAAAAGTCCTCGTTCCCTGGACGAAGGTCGTACATGGTAGGGGAGAACCATTCCAGCAGCGCGATGAAGCAAGCGCCCAACACATAGCCTTTCATAATGGCGCTGGATATTCTCTCCATGGTGCCGGCGCGAAGAAGCAGGAGGATGATCGCCACCTCAGCAGCCATTCCGCACCAATAGGCAAACGCGATCGTTTTTGATACTGTCACGCTCCAAAGCAGGCTGCAGCAGCCGAAGCCAAGAAAGCCGAGCACCCAGCGGAAGGGCGGCACGCGCAAGGCGAAAGACAAAGAACTGGATGCAGAGCCGAAGGAATAAAAAGCCGCAGCAACCAGCAGCAGCAGATTAAGTGCAAAACTAAAAATAGCTCCGGTCTGTGCGTCGGATTGGAAGAATAAGTAAGTGATGCACAGACGGGCTGCAAAATAAAAACCCACCGTGCCCGGCAACAAAAATATCCGGGAGTCCCGTTCGGCGGGAATAATGGCGACAGATACGGCTGTGCTCATACCGCCTCGCAGGAAGCCGCAATAAGACACCGGCTAAAAATGTTGCGAGCGTAAGTGCCGCCGCGGATGATCATCGAACCTCCTGACGCTTCGGCCCATATCGCTCCAATTTATTTCGTAGAGTGATTTCGATCTGCTGCGCCAGCACTTTGCGAGAATCAGTTGCGCTTACAAGGTTCCAACGATGACGAGCGAGGATATACGCGCCTGTCGCAGCGGTAACGAATGCCGTGAGCAGAAGGGTGAGCAGGAGGCGAGGTGGCCAGGACTTCTTTTCCGGAATACCTGGCGCATCGATCACACTTACAACCGGGACATCTTTTGCTTCCTCAATGCGCGCAATTTCATATTGTTGTGTGAGCAACTCGAAGACCGTCTCCTCCACTTTGACGCGGCGGTAGAGATCCGCAAAAGGAACGGCAAGCCGAGGGAGTTGCCGAAGCGAGGGATAGAGTTCGCCGTTTTGGCTGCCCGTCGAAGTTGTGCTGCTGTTTGAACCCTCATCACTGTCAGGCGGTAGCGGCGCGGACGATCCGCTCATTTTTTCCAGCTCATGCTGCAGGTCGGCTACGCGGGCCTGCGCCGCACGAACGCGAATATTGCTGCTGCCGTAGATCTGTCGCAGGGAATCCAGCTCAGACTGCCCGACGATAAGTTCTGCCTGTAGCTTCGCGCCTGCATCGACCATCGCCCGTGTCTGTTCTTTGATGTCGAGTGTGGTGTGCGTGCTTGAGAATACGCTTAGCTCCTGTTGTGCGCGTTCAAGTTCGGCCTCAACTCCCTTTAATCGCCCTTCAATAAAGATGCGCTCCTGGTGTGCGGAGGAAGTGCTCGTCCTGTTCAGAAGCAGATTCAGCTCATTCAGATAACCCTGCGCCAGATCGCGCGCTCGCCGTGGATCAGTGTCCTCGACCGTGATGCTGATAACGCCGCTCTTTTTGTCGTCTGAGATAGAAGTGCGACGCGCCAGACGCTTCGCGGTATCGACCCGATAGCGCTTGTGGTAGACATGCTGCAATTGAAAGCGATCGATAAGGTGTCCGGTTATCGTTCCGCTGCGCAGCAAATCGACAAAGAGCGCACTCGTGTTTCTGGCGCCAAGCAGGCTCCCGGCCAGACTGCTCAACCCGCTGGATCCGCCGCCCAGTACGCGACCAGCCAAAGCGGCGAATATCGCTGAGCCTCCACCGGAGCTATCCGGCGGCATAATACGCGCAGTGGACTCATATTGCTTAGGAAGAACAAATGCGGTAACAAGGCTCAGGATCAGTGCGACGGCAGCAACGCGAGCTAAAAGCCGACGATGATCCCACAAAACCGATGCGTTCACGACCCAATTGGCCGGTGGCGCTTCGACTTCTACAGTCGCGGCTGGTGCAAGCAACTGTGTATCCGACAGAGTTTCCTCGGTAAGGATATGGTTTGAGCCGTTAAGCGTTTTTGGATGTTGAACTGGCATGGTGTCCTATACTCCCGCAGCCACGGCGGCCGTGATTGCGATGGAACCTGCAATTTGCGCGGTGGTAAGCAGATTGCGCCAGAACAGCGAGGCGCCAATAATCTTCTGCGGGACCACGATTACATCTCCGGGATCAAGACGAGTGGAAAGAACATCGTGGTCGTACCATCCGCCCGAGCGTCGTCCCACTACCGAGCCGTTCGCGCGAATCACGAAAATCTCCTTCCGGTTGGCAACTTGGGTGGTTCCTCCCGCTCGCTGCAGATACCACCCCGCAGTTTTGCCAGGAACATAGGTAAAGGCAGAGGCGTTGTATACCTGACCGGTGATCAACACGAAGCCTGGCCGTTTGGGGATGCGTAACACATCACCCCTGCGCACCTCGATATCGGCTGGCGTTCCCGCCCAGCTATCGATGTCCGCGGTGATATGGATCACAAGCCGCCCACTGGCAGGTTGGCTACGCAGGCGAGAGATCGTCTGCTCCTGCTGTTGCTGGATGAGCTGTAGCTGCGCCGACTGATCGCTACCACCAAGGTTTGGCGAGATCCGCGCTGCCGCAGAGCTTGTCTCGATCTGATGAATGAGTTCTGAGCGGCTTTTCTCTTCAAGCTCACGCACCTGATCGCGAGTGAGAATGGCCCCTGCTGGATAGGCGGTATCTCGAAAACCGCCGGCACGCCGCAACAGATCGCTTAAATGCTCGCCTTCCTTAAATCCGTAACTGCCAGGGTGTGCCACTTCGCCATCAATGGTGATGGATGCTCCGATGTCGTTCCACCCGGTGACCTGATGAACAGTCAGCACGTCTCCTGGCTTTAAGCGAGTGTCTGCACTACGATCGTTTTTAAGGACGGCGGCGCCGATGTTGATGTCAGAACGCTCTGTTTCGACTTTCGTGCCACCCACCACGTTGTAGCTGATCAAGTCTGCCTTATCTAACAAGGCATCTCGCTTGAAGCCGCCTGCCATGCGTACAAGTTGCGCCGCGGTCATGCCTTCTGAAAGAGCATAAGAGCCGGGCCGCAATACTTCACCGCCAATCGCAACTTTTGGTGCATCGGCTTCATATCGGCCGAGAATGCGAACGGTGTCGAAAGGTTGAAGAGGCAGGTTATTGTTGCCAATGAGAATATCCGGCACATTGAACTCGATGGTCTCCGGATGAAGGTCTGGTGGTACCAGGCGCACGATCTCGCCCCGGTCAGCCGGTTCTGGTAGAAGGTCCTGATAGCTATGCAATACATCGCTCAGGTTCATTCCATCGCGATATGAAACCCTGCCCGGGCGCACTACATGGCCTTCGAGATACACAACACGCTCGCTGTACGGCAGGATCGGAGCCACACGAACGCGATCGCCATCTTTCACTCCGAATGTTGCGATCGCTGCGCGAGCTGCCGCAGGATCGCTCGATGAATTCAAATCGAGGCTGACCGTTTCGCGATGCTGATTGGCGTCAATGCGCTCGATCGTGATATGCCCGAGCGCCGCGGCGACAGTTGCCCCCCCTGCATCCTCTAAAACGGCGCTCAGAGTCTTTTCATCTTTCAACTCGTAAATTGCTGGCCGCTTCACAGCGCCGGAAACGGCCACCTGCGGTCCAGCCGGAGGCACCAGCAGCGTGTCGCCTCCTTGAAAACGATCGTCTGCCTGGCGCACGCCATGTAGCAGAAAGTCGTATAAGTCCACTTCTCCAACCAGCTCTTTACCGCGATAATGGCGCAGCGTACGCAGCGAGCCTGCAGCGGTAGGTCCGCCTGCTGCGTAAAGCGCATTTACGGAAGATGAGAGCGAGCTGATGTCATAGGCTCCAGGACGCTGTACATCCCCTACTACGTAAACGCGCACGGTACGCAGCCGCGAGACAGTAACGGCCACTTGCACATTACGGAACTGTGGCTGCAATGCATCTTGAATCACACGCTGCGCGTGCTCCAGCGTCAGCCCTGCCACTTGCACATCTCCAGATTCGGGCAGCATAACGTGGCCTTCGCGAGTCACGACACGCGTGAAGCTCTGTGTGAGGCCGCCCCACATGTCGATCGTGAGGCTGTCTCCCGGGCCAATGACATAGTCGGGACCAATGGGAATATCAAGTGGCGCAGGGCCGGGAGCGGCGCCGAGCCGGGTGGCCGACGAGGCACTGCGATTCTCAAAAACATCGGAGCCAAAACGTTTCAGTGGCTCCGGTGAACTCGGAATCTGCGTGTAGAGATCGCGTAGCGAGAGCAGATTATAGGGAGTTGGCTGACGAAGCACCTTTGGTTCATCGGTGATATTGCGGGTGTCCCTCGCTCTTTGACCTTGCTTTGAAGCCGCAGTGCCGGCTGCGCTTGGAGAACTACCTGTAGGAAGATTGAGTCCACCACCCTGCGACGATCCAGTCAAACCGCTCAAAGATGATGAATTCGTGCCGGGAAGTTGCGAAAGAGTCTCCAGCGTTTCCACTGAAGCTGGAGACTCATCACTATCTCCGCCAGCCGTGATCGAGCGTTGTAAATCGGCGTCGGAAATGTAACCGCGCGCGCGAAGAAAGGTCGTGATGTTTGCACGCACAGCACTGCTCGAAGCGATCTGACTGTAAAGCGTCTCATCCGTAATGGAATCCGGCTGTATTTGTATCCCTTGCTGTTGCAGCATGTCGGCCAGAAGGGACTTCAGTTCGATAATCACCTCCGGCTTTTCCTGCAGGATGGCGATGATTTGTCCCGCCGGCAGAGCGATGCGGGAGCCCGTCACAGCGTCGATGCTGCTACCCGATCCGTTTGTGTCATTCGTTGTCACAGATCCAGTAGTGTCTGTAGTGTCTGTTGTCGCGGTGGTCGGCGCATTCGAATTGGGAGTTGTAGGAGCGGTGGTCTGCGCAACCATGTTGTGGCTGATGGCGAGCAAAGCGGCAAGCCCTAGAAAGATGGCATGCCTGAAATGCCAACGTACGGACTGACGAGACGAATTGTGAAGCTGGACGATCACTGTGTCATACCTGTAAGGCGCCTTTGCCAGCGCGGTGACTCAACTGAATACCTCAACCCTTCCACGACGTGGAAGCGTAGGCGAACAAAAATAAAGTTGGCCTGTGCGCGGTATTGCATGAGACGCGATAACAAGCCCTTATTCGTTTTTCCGTGCGTGATTTTCGGTGGCAGGTGTGCTGGGAATATAAGACCGCGCAAATGCCCTCTGTTGCTTTTCTGTTGAGCATGGAGTTGTTGTCTCAGAAGCAAATACAATTTGCTGCCGGGAAATTCGCTCATCACTGCGCGACAGCCATAGGTTTCAACCCAGAGACGTATCGCGGACGGCAGCCGGTTCATCGACCAATCGGTCAACTCGAAAGGTGCAAACTCGCCAAACAAGTGTGTCGTAAGCAACGTGACTGCGCCGATGGCAACATCCGCCAGCGGCTCATCGTCGGCAAGAGATTTGACTTCGCGCCAGAATGCTTTGTCGCTGTACCTCGCTGACACATGCCGCCAATATTCCAGAACCCAGGACGCGCGGGTGTATTCGCCGCAGATATGTTTGAAGAGATGAAGCGCCTGCTGCATGAAGAGATCCGCGGGAGACAGAGAACACAATGTTTCTCCTCGAATGGTGCGCATACGGGCACGTGTGAGCTGATCCTGTTGTCTGTTGCCTGTGCCATCGTGCTGCGTGGGAAGCAAATGCACTTCAAGCGAGCGGTAGGGGCGCACTTTATAGATGTCTGCGATATCCGGCAGGCCGGATGTCCCCGCTTTCAACTCCCATGTCATCCCGCTGATCGCAAATAGCGAATATTCGAAATCCTGAAGCACTTGCAGCGTGTCTGCGGCATCCTTTTCTGCAACGAGAAAATCCAGATCCCACTGGGTACGAAGCGTGCTGTCCGGAACCGAATCGGGGGTAAGCGTGGCTCCCTTCAACAACGCAAACTGGATGCCTTTTTGCTGCAGCGCGTGATTGATGGCCACGGCTTCTTCAAAAAGCGCGTTTGTGCGGTCGCGATTGCTGCGCAGATTTTCTTGCAGCCGCATTAGAACAGGCTCCGGCAACAGATGCTGCAGCTTCAGCGTCGCAAGCCTGTCTAAAAGGTAAAGAGCGATGCCACTGGCATCGAGCCAGAACTGTATTTTCTGCCAGTCGCTCGCTGAGAATTCTCGCAAACGAGCAGCAACTTCACGAGCCGGTTCGCAGAAAGACGCGACTACGGTCTCCTTCAATCGCAGCGTGCGATTCGACATTCGTGTATCTGTCTGGTGAATACTCATGCTTGACTCAGTGGCTGTACTTTTCCAGTTCGCCCAGGTTGCAGTCGGCATATCACTGCAAATTGCTGGAGGCGAGTGGCGCGGTGGAAAGGGAATTGTTCTGCCCCTTCCCACCTGCGAATATCGAGTGTTTGGCGCTTGTCATAATTGAACGGTGCACGGACTACTCAACCACGTGGACGGTAAACGCCATCTTGCCGTGGCCAGTACCGCAAAATACGGAGCAATGACCTACAAAGTCACCCGTTTTGTCCGGCGTCAAAGTAACGTCAGACGTTCCACCTTTATTGACCTTCAGATCGAGATTCAACTCGCGGATGCGTATGCCGTGCGCTACATCTGCGCTCTTCAGAACGAAGTCCACAGGCACACCTTTTTTCAGTGTTATTTCTGCAGGTTCAAACTCGAACCGTTTGGCGGTAACCTCAACGCGCTGTGGCGCGGCCTGTGCGGCGGCAGAACCACCGATAAACTTCATGCCGAACAGAATGCAGGCCAAAGTCACGAGCAGCATGTACCTCTTTTGCATAAACTCTCCTGAGCGTTTCATTACGTTCATTGCCGGGTGCGGGCGATTCAGAATCTGGATGCGTCTTCCAGATGAACTAGCGCCCAGGTAGGAAGTGCAGTAATACCTGCAACCGTCTTTACGGTAACGAGCCTCTGCAGATGGCGTGTCATACATGTGTAAGTGAATTGTCATGATGTTGTCGTACGTAAAGAGAGGCTCGCAGTATGCCATCTCGAGCTCTTCTTCAGGACAGACGTGACCATGATCTATATAGGTCAAGCGTCTTTGGTCGAGCGATAATGTCACGTGACAATTCGCTGACAATAAGAAGACGAGTGACTGACACCTGCCGATGAATATGACGTTAGGGTGATGACATGTGGCGCTTACTGAATCTCTACGCGTATCCGCACAGACGCATCCTCGGAGCAGTTACCCTGCTGATGAGTTCGCTGTTGTTCACGCCGCATGTCGCGGCGCAAAACACCCCTCTTATATCCGGGGGCGTTGGATTCTTCACGAGTACGAACGGAGGCAACACGACCTATGTTCCTACTATCTCGCCAGTACTGGTCGCTCCGCTGGGGCAGCATCTGTTGGTGGAAAGCCGTGCTAATCTCATTGAACTTTTTTTCCCGAAGCCCCCAGGGCAGTCCGGCTATACCAGCGAGCCCTTTCTTTCGCTGGCGTATCTGCAGCTAGACTATCTGGCTACTTCGCATCTCACAGTAGTAGGTGGCGAGTTTCTCACTCCGTTCGGCACTTACAATGAGCGGCTCACTCCTATCTGGATTAGTAACTTTCAAGACGCGCCGTTAATTACGAGTCTGGGCACTGGCACCGGTTCCAGTGTAGGTGGAATGCTGCGGGGTTCTGCAATCTCTACCCCCAAGTTCTCCATCGACTACGCAGCATACTTCTCTACAGAAAGTACGAATATGCAGTTCAATGCAGAGCGTTCGACGGGCGGCAGAGTATCGATCTATCTTCCCGAGAAGCGGCTTGAACTCGGAACGTCATATGGTCGCCTGCTCCAAGGCACGCAGCAAAATTATTTTGGTGCGCACGCGTGGTGGGAACCTGCAAATACGGCTTTCAAGCTGCGCTCGGAGTACGCACACGGTGCTCATTCACAGGGGTACTGGATAGAGACCGATTATCGGCTCTCTCGCTTCGGCGGAGATCAAAGCCTGATCGGTCGATTGGAGCCGGTTTTCCGCTGGCAGCAGACCTTCCGTAATAGCCCCGACCCTACAGACGGTCTTCCTTCTGCTGATACGCAACGAACTGACTTTGGCCTGGACTATCATCTGCCGCACGAGGTGAGAATCAATACCAGTTACGCGCGCCAATTTTCTTCAACAGGGAATCACAATGTTTGGGAGACCGGCATCGTCTACCGTTTTCTTTTCCCGACATGGAAGGGGAAATAATGAACCACTGGAAAGCTCTAGCCTCATGCTTACTCTGGATGACGGTCCTGCCGTTATTCGCGCAAACTTCCAGCGCTCCGTCCACACCTACTACCAGCAACCCCAAACAGAACAAGAGCGCCTCCACGCAGGCTGTTCATCAAAGCGACGATGGCCAACGGGTGTTCGACCAGAACTGCTCGCGCTGCCACAATGCACCGCAAGGTTTTTCTCCACATATTTCCGGTACCATCGTCCGGCATATGCGGGTGCGTGCATCGCTGAGCAAAGAGGATGAGCAGGCGCTTCTACGCTTCCTGAATCCGTAGAAAGAGCGCGCTCCGCCGAGCTTGTATAACGTTGCGCGCTCGTAGGGCGCGCTCGTTCAAACCCAAATTGCTGGACATCGTCGTATACAAAAGCTTATGTCGAACGGTCAATATCAGTGTGAAGATGACATTCAGTTTTATCCTCAGAGTGTGACAGTAGATATCGCCCGGCATATTGACGAAAGCGACGATACGGCGCTCCTTGAAAGAATATGTGCGTCCTATATTAAGACAGCGGATAGGGAGCGGTTGGTTCGAAGCGGATACGGAGCCACACCCTGGTGGGAGAAAATACGGCAGCGTCAACTATCTGCGGTACGACATGCGCTTGCGACGCGAGACATAAAAAGGCTGCAGGCGATGTACGGGAATTTCTTTCACGATCCTTGCAGCACCGGTCTGGTACCACGACCTGCAGACAAAACTGCATCACATTTTGGCGGTGCGACGAGCGATATGTATCGACGCTTTATTCTGAGCGAGACTCGTTATCGTATCGACTATTGGCGTTCGCAGACAGAAGGCCGGTTCTCGGTCTCCGATCTGCAAGGGCCGGCCGTCGGTAATCCCTTCGGTGCATTGATCGAAGGGACGCTCGTGCCGGTCAGAGCGGAATACCAGCACTACTGCGCGCGGCGTATCCTCGATCTAATCCCATCGCACAATCCAGTCGTTGTGGAGATTGGTGGCGGCTTTGGTGGTATGGCCTACTACATGCTTCGGGACAGTCCGAAGATTACATACATTGATTTCGATGTGCCTGAAAGCCTGGCGCTGACGGCCTACTACTTATCGAAATCCATGCCGCAGCTCAATGTGCTGCTTTACGGGGAAGGGGAGCTGACGCAGAGTGCGATCTCAGGCCATGACATCATTCTGATGCCGCCTTGGGAACTCGGCAAACTGCCCATGCGCAGCGCAGACATCACATTCAGTTCTCACGCGCTCTCCGATCTCATTTCCGCAGCCCAGGCCGAATATTTGCACGGGATCGAACGAGCTACTCGTGACTGGCTCCTCTATATCGGCGCTGAAGATACCTGTGAATCACTGCGTGTCTATATGAATGAGAACTATCCTTCCCTTGCCTTCATGGAACGTCGCCCATCAGCGTGGAATCACCTTCGCGCCCCTAAGGCGATCGAAGTGGAGTATCTTCACCGCGTTCAAAACTAGGTACTATCGCAGCCAGGAAGAGAGATCTCTTTGGACGAGATCCTGTAATCGCAAAATATCTTCGCGGTAGTATGCAACGAGCACGGCACGGTCTTCCGGACAAAGTCGCGGCAAAGCGTCTGGCTGCTCTTCCTGCTTTTCCTCGAGGGCCCCTGCTGTTATCTCTCCAACGAGGCGTCTCTCAGTGGTTGACCTGGACGGCTGATGCAGACTATCAAGCCGTGGCAGGTGCGGCTTCGATGGAACGTCAACGTCAGGCGGCGCAAAGCGAGTATCTACACCCAGGAACGAGAGCAAGCCGGTAAACCATTGCGAATAATTCGCTTGCGTATCTTCATATAGAGAGATGGTGAGCTGACGCGTCGGGAAATGCTTAAGGTAGCGCTTCACCTGCTGCGCATATTCACCCAATGCGAGAAACGGATGAAAAGGGCATATCTTAGAGTCCGGTCCATAAATATTTGTCATCGCGATCTCGACGTGTCTGCGAAATGAGTGGTCAACTGTACCATCGGAGAAACTCTTGAGGTATTGGTGAAAAGCCCGCTCCGCAGGGTCCATCAATACGATGATGATCTGCGCATGAGGAAGCATTTCCGCAATGGAGGGTGCTGCTGTCTGTGACCAGAGATAACACACACTCGCCTCGCCGATCGCTTTCTCGTGCTCTGCTCTTGCAAAGAGGTTTTCGTAGTCCGATAAATCAGAGACGATGCCGCCAAAACGCTTGGTCTCTGCGCCCGCGTCAAGATATCGGCGAAGGTTCGCGGCAGCAAGCTCAACCTGCTGTTGCAGAGACGGATCAAAGTTCTGGATACGGATCTCAGTCGAGAAGTAGCATGGTTCCTTAAGCGGACTCATGTAAATCTCGGGATGTCTGTCGAGCTGGTAGTAAAGCAGATCCGTTCCGGCCTTTGGCGCGCCGACAATAAAGAAATTTGGAAGAGGCATCGGTCACCTTGTGCGCGATATCAAGATCTCTAAGCCTCAGGATAGATAACATCCATGAACTTTCGAGGCATATTGATCACATGGTATCGGCCGAAGTCTGATCAGTTGTCTTTATTTTGTAAGTAATTTGTACCCGTCTTTTCGACAGCGCCAGCACAGCTCTTGGAATTGCACTCTCCGATCGCCGTGCTTTTAGTTTTCCCGGTAAATGACAAAGGAGAGACAAATCAGTGACAAACGTAACGCGCCTATTTCCGTATGCTTGCAACAGCTTACGGAAAATTGAATTGACGACGGTCCACGATCGCGTAAATGTTCTATCGCACGGGTGACAATGCTTAGTATTGAACAAATTCAAACTGCGTGCAGTCGATCGGAGCCGGTCGTGCTCGGTGATCCTGTATCCAGGCTGACAGCGCTTCCACTTCAGGCAACATATTATCCATTTGGGTTTCCTGTGGAGATTGCCACAAACTCAGAAGATATTCTCCGTACCGCAGAAAATAGTTGGAAAGGCTTTCAGAAGCTTTTTGACACTCAACCGATCCAGCTCAGGGTTGCCATCACAGAAGGGCGTTCCTCTACGTGTCCTCCAGCACCGCTTTGCAGGGTACAGAGAAATCTTCTTTCGAACATTGCCGATAGTGAAAACTTCGCGGTATGCGATATCGCTCAAAGCTTCAGCTTCTTGTCGCTTACGAAAGCAGCAGTGACGCATGAAACCTACTTGCGCTATTACTTTCTTGAAGCAGCAGTCCTCTGTCATCTTGCTACTCGCTATACCACCCCTATCCATTCCGGGTGCGTGGAACTGAATGGGAGCGGAATCCTGATCTGTGGAGACTCCGGGGCAGGGAAATCCACGCTCTCTTATGCCTGTGCGCATGCCGGGTGGACATACATCACCGATGATGCAAGTTTTTTAATCAATGACCGCGAAGATCGCTTGGTCGTTGGCAACTGTAACCAGGCGCGCTTCCGTCCGTCCTCTGCCATGTTTTTTCCAGAGCTTGAAGGACACGAAGTCACCCAGAGAGCCGAAGACGGTAAGCCATCGATCGAGCTAAGTACCGCTCCTTTCGAGCACATCGCCAGATCACATACCTCACATGTCGAGCACGTCATCTTTCTTAACAGACGTGAACCCAAGTGTCAGGAGCTGGTACCCTTCTCACGAGAAGTTGCCAGATACTTCATGCGCCAGACCCTGTTCAGCACGCCGGAGATGATGGAGACGCAGAGTGCAGCGATCGAGAGACTTCTTGCAGCAAATGTGCTGGAGCTTCGGTATCACGATCTTCAGTGGGGAGTTGAGCGGCTTACCCGTCTGATAACCGAAGGTCGATAGCGACGCCTGCTTCATTTGGGACTGCAACAATGAAATTGTTTGCAAGTGGCTGATGCAGAAAAGCTTTCCAGAATCTGCCGATCTCGAGATACAAGGTTCACGGTCGATTGGCGACATCTGACGATCTCTCGTCAGAATGTGTAGGAAAATTATCCAGCTATCCTTTATTCTGGTTACGTCATCAAAAAAAGAGACGGAGCAATATCGCGACTGTGATATTGCCTAGATCTAGGCTTTGATTTAGATTTTCCACGAACGTGAGATCTTCACCCACAAGACGAATGTCCCTTTTGAAGCTCCCATTTGCACTGACATTTATGGGGCTAGCCCTCGTTGTATTCAGTTGGGGCCTTCAATACAAACTTTCTCTTTATGATCCGCCGCAGTCCAGCTCTCACCTGATGCCGCAAGCAAAACTCCTGTCCCAAAATGAACAGGCTACAACAACAGATAGCCCGCTCATCGCAAAGACTCCCGTTAAAATATGCTGCGCAGCACTGTTGGGCGCGTTTATCTTTTGCTTCCTGGTATTTGATTCCTTAAGCTCTCTAGCTTCGGGTCAAAAGGCGCGAGAGATGGATCGACCTTGGCGTCTCCATTCTTTCGCTAGTTTAAGCCCGTTTTTCTTTCGTCCTCCTCCCATTCCTGTCTAAGATTTATCTCCTTTCTTCAAAAACCATAATTTTCTGATCAGGTTTCAGCATAGGTTCGTAAGGCACGTCCTCCATGTACAGGTGCTGCCTCGCCATGCAAGATGTTGCCCATCAGTTTTCCATGAAGAACAAGGTGTATTCAGGATTATGCGAAAGCGAACGTCTTTCATTTTGGCCATAGGAGTGGCATTGCCTGCCATGCTCGGTGTGGTTTCGTGCCGTGCCCGAGGTAAGAACTCAGAAGCGAATGCCGCGGAAATTCCCTCGGCAGTCATAGCCCCGGTGACAAGAGGAACGATTACTCATACCTTGAATCTCGCCGGCCAGTTCCAGCCCTACCAGGTTGTGGATGTCCATGCAAAAGTCTCAGGCTATATCCGGCATATTTATGTAGACATCGGCGACAAAGTCCGTCAGGGCGAGGTGCTTGCGGTTCTGGAGGTTCCGGAACTCGATGCACAACTGAAAGGAACTGTCTCTGAGCTGGCAGGCAGCAAGGATGAAATCACCCGTGCCGAGCACGAAGTAGCGCGCGCGCAATCTGAGCATACAGCATTACATGCGGATTACACCCGTCTCAAGCAGGCATCCGCTGCACAGCCAGGCCTGATTGCAGAACAGGAACTGGATAACGCACAGTCCAAAGATTTGGCATCGGAAGCACAGGTGGATGCAGCCAAAGCAGCATTGGCTGTAGCGAAACAGCAGTCTGAAACCGCGGGCGCAAATCATGAAAGAGTCAGCGATCTTGCTGACTACACACGTGTCTCCGCGCCGCTCAACGGCGTTATCACCTGGCGCTATGCCGACACCGGTGCTCTGATCCAGGCCGGCACCGCTTCGGATGTTCAATCACTGCCACTCGTCAAACTTTCGCAGAGCGATCTCCTGCGTCTGCGCCTGCCCGTTCCCGAAGACGCAGTGGAGTATATCCACGAAGGTGCAGATGTGAATGTGCAGGTAGATGCTCTCCATCGTTCCTTTACTGGCAAAGTTGTCCGCTTCACGCGAAACGTGAGCCTGGATACGCGGACAATGGAAACCGAAATAGATGTTCCAAACAAGGATCTTTCGCTCACACCCGGAATGTATGCGAATACCACATTGGAGTTGGAACGCAAGGTGAACGTCCTGACGATTCCTGTGCAGGCAGTCCTCCGCAATGGCGATCAGTCTTCGGTGCTTGTGCTCGACAGTCAGAACCATGTGCATACGCGCAAGGTGACACTCGGGTTACAGGGATCAATGCTCGTGGAGGTAAAGGAGGGGCTGGCAGAAGGCGACCGCGTCATTACAGGAGGACAATCCAACTACCAGATTGGCGAAACGGTGAAACCGAAGTTTGAGGATTTGCCACGTACCGATGTGAGCGAAGAGCAATCCGGAGGTGAGCAGTAATGCCTAAGTTTGCTCTGAAATATCCATATTTCATCATCATGGTATGCCTGGTCATTGCCGTGGTAGGCATTACGAGCATCGCGGGCATGCCGGTGGACCTTTTCCCGAAGATCGATATTCCGGTAGTAGTGGTAGCGACATTTTATTCCGGCATGCCGCCGGAGCAGATTGAAGCCGACATCACGGACACATTTGAACGATTCTTCACACTGGGCAGCAACATTGACCACATTGAGTCGCGATCATTAACCGGCGTCAGTCTCATTAAGATTTATTTCAAGCCGGGAACCGATCGAAATGCGGCACTCAGTAATATCGGGAACCTTGCCATGGCGGATTTGCGACGATTACCGCCTGGGACACTGCCTCCCGTAGTGTTGGGGATGGATGCGTCGAGCCAGCCAGTGTGCCTCGTTACCTTAAAGGGCAAGGGGCTGAACGAAACTCAGCTGAAAGATCTGGCACAATTTCAGGTGCGCAACCAGATTGCGAACGTACCCGGGGCATCGGTACCACAGCCATTTGGCGGCCGCTACCGGCAAATCATGGTGTACGTTGATCCGGTTAAGCTCGAGGCTCATAGTCTCAGCCTTACGGACGTAGTCCATGCGGTCAATGATTCGAACTTGATTCTGCCTGCGGGGGACGTTCGCATCGGTCCCAAGGACTACAACATTTACGCCAACAGCCAGGTGCCAACACCGGATGAGATCAATGATCTTCCGTTAAAGTCAGTCGGCAATGCCTCTGTGCTGGTGAGAGATGTCGGGAAAGCGGAAGATTCAGGGACGCTTCAAACCAACATTGTGCGCATCGATGGTCAGAAATCAGTCTATGTGCCTGTGCTGAAACAGGGTGGCGACAGCAACACAATCACAATCGTGAATGGCATGAAAGCCGCGATCAAGGATCTGGTCGACATTCCATCCTCGTTGAAAACGGCGGTTGTTTTTGATCAGTCACTTTTCGTTAAATCGGCGATTAAAAATCTGATCAAAGAAGCCAGTATCGGACTCGTGCTGACCGGCGTGATGATCCTGGTATTCCTGGGAAGCCCGCGCGCAACCTTCGCCGTTCTACTTTCTATTCCGTTGTCTGCTCTCGTCTGCCTTCTGGTAATGAAGGCGATGGGCGGCTCGATCAACACAATGCTGCTGGGTGGTCTTGCACTGGCCTTCTCCCGTCTTATCGATGATTCCGTCGTTGTGCTGGAAAATATTTTTCGATACATGGAGATGGGAGAAGCGCCATATCAGGCCGCGGAAAAAGGTGGTATGGAGGTATCGCTCGCCGTGCTCGCGGCAACCTCAACGACCTCTATCGTTTTCTTCCCGGTGACGTTCTTCGCGGGGGTAAGCAAATATCTCTTCATCGATCTTGCCCTTGGCGTCGTGCTCTCGATCTTTGCTTCCTATATTTTTGCGATGACCGTAGTGCCGCTCTATTGCTCAAAGTTCATCCACATATCGCATGAAGAAGTGCAGAAGGGAACAAAGCCTCCATCGTTCTTTAAGCGGTTCGAAGCAAAATTCAATGAACACTTCCGCCGGATGCTGGATTACTACGAGATTCAAGTCACGCGTGCCATGCAGCGACCGGGCCGAACCGCGTTCGTCATTATTGGTGGAGTGGCGGCGATCCTCATCTGTGTATTTCCATTTCTCGGCCGGTCCTATTTCCCACGCACGGATCCGGGACAATTTGTAGTAAGGGTCAAGTGTCCAAACGGTTCACGCATTGAGCTGAGCAATCAATACATTGCTCAGGTTGAAAGTGAAATCCGCCAGATCATACCCTCCGGCGATCTGGGCATGATCGTATCCAACATCGGTATCACGCCTGACCTTTCGGCAATCTACACCACCAATTCTGCGATGGACACAGCTTTCGTCCAGGTAAGCCTCAAGGAAGATCACAAGATAGGAAGCTATGCCTACATGAAAAAAGTACGCCGCAAGCTCGCTTCGGATATGCCGGAGCTTACGACCTACTTCGAGGCAGGTGGGCTGGTCGATTCAGTCATCAACCAGGGATTGCCTGCGCCGATTCAAATTCAGATCAGCGGAAATGACCTTGAGCAGTCTTTTGCCATCGCGCGACAAATTGCCATGCAGGTAAAGGGCCTCAACAATGTAAGCGATGTTCTCATCCCGCAAGACCTAAGATATCCCGGTCTTGAACTCAATGTTGATAGGGAACGAGCCAGCCTCATTGGCTTATCGCCGAAGAACATTGTTGACAACGTGATTACGGCGATGAGTTCGAACGGAGTGATCGCGCCGAGTTACTGGATCGATCCAAAGACGGGAAACAACTACATGCTCACAGTGCAATATTTCGACCAGAAAATTGCCAATATGAGCATGGATGATTTCAAACAGATTCCCCTCCGATCTGCAGATCAACAAAATTACACGCCATTACAGTCGGTAGCCAGCATTAAGGAGATTAATACGCCGACTGAAGTAGATCACTATCAAATTCGCCGTGTTATCGATGTCTATGTCACGCCATCCACGGAGTCATTGGTAGGTGTCAGTCACGATGTGAACAAGATTGTTCAGAACATTAGCAAACCGAAGAATGTTCGCATTACGATTCGCGGAGCGGTTGTGAACATGAACCAGTCCTTTACCAGATTCGCGATTGGCCTGCTGTTATCCGTTGCCCTTGTTTACCTGATCCTGATGGCGCAATTCACCTCGTTTGTAGACCCGTTCATCATTCTTATGGCAATTCCGCCGGGATTGGCTGGAGTGGTGCTCATTCTCTTCGTGACACACAGCACGCTGAACATCATGTCGCTCATGGGTGTCATCATGATGACCGGCATTGTGGTATCGAACAGCATTCTGATTGTCGAGTTCGCCAGCGTACTTCATGAGCAAGGCAAGACGCTGATGGAAGCAGTCGTACAGTCATGCAAGATCAGATTGCGACCTATCCTGATGACATCTCTCGCCACATTGCTTGGCATGATACCGATGGCGCTCGGACTCGAAGCGGGAAGCGAACAATACGCGCCTCTGGCTCGGGCCATCATCGGCGGACTGGGTGTTTCTGTCATCGTCACTGTTTTCCTGGTTCCTGCTGTGTATCTGCTCGTACACGGCAAACACGAAATGAAGACTGCTGTTGCAGGAGAGCATGAGTAATGACAACCAAAACAAATAAGAACCGGCTCTCAACTGCATACATTTTTTTATTAGCGTGTATTGGGTGCAGCCCTTCGATCGCGCAGGTCTCAACTGCGATGCAGGCGTTGCCGGATGCGCCGCCTACCCGCCTCATTTCGCAAAGCGATGTGCAACAGGGAGTGCCGGCAACCTCAAATGTAGCTGCTCAGTCCTCGTCTGTCTCGGCGAATGCTCAAGCTCCGGATGCACTGCCAAATCTGACGCGGGCAGAAGCCGAGCAGATGGCGATCAAGAACAATCCACGCGTGAGCGTCGGGCGTCTTCTCGCCTTGGCGCAACATCAGGTTGTTCGAGAAACCAGAGCAGCGGAGCTACCCACCGCTACTGCCAACCTCACCGCGGTGGATGCGGAGGATGGGAGCCGCATTTCAGCCGGATCGCTTACGGCTTCGCGCCTCGTTGAGCATGCGGGAGCGGGAGGGAGTTTTACCCAGTTGATTACTGACTTTGGACGAACCAGAAACCTCGTTGCCTCTTCCAGTCTTCAGGAAAAAGCGCAAAACGCCAATGCGCTGGCCACAGCGGAAGATATTGTCCTTGCGACCGATCAGGCTTTTTACAATGCACTCCAGGCGCAGGCATTGCTCAAAGTCGCGGAACAAAACGTGGATACGCGGCATACAACGGATACGCAAGTCAGCGAGATGACAAAAAACAAACTCAAATCCACACTCGATCTGAGTTTTGCGGATGTCAACTTGTCGCAAGCAAAATTGTTGATGCTCGATGCGCAAAACAATGGTGACTCCACAATGGCCGCGCTGGACGCGGTGCTTGGCCTCGACAAGCAGGTGACATACAACCTGGTTGATGAAAACACTCCGTTGCAACCGCCGACGCCAAGTGCCGATCAACTCATCCAGCTTGGGCTGCAACAGCGGCCAGATTTGCAAGCTCTAAATTACAACCAACAGGCAACGGTGAAGTTCAATCATGCTCAACGCGATCAGATGCTTCCGACAATCAATGCTGCTGGAACTGTGGGTAGCGTACCGATACGATCTGACGCATACTATACGGCGAACTGGTGGGGCGGCATCGGCGTCAACGTGAGTATTCCGATCTTCAATGGATTTTTCTATTCGGCCCAGGCGAAAGAATCTTCCATTCGCGCACAAGCTGCATCGGAACAAAGCCGAGAGCTCCGCGATCAGATTGTACGGGACATTCGCACCTCGTGGCTGGCTGCGAATACAGCATTTCAGCGTGTTTCCGTAACTGCCGACCTGCTAAAACAGGCGGACCTGGCCCTCACGCTGGCCCAGACGCGCTATCAGTTGGGCCTCAGCTCGATCGTTGAGTTAAGTCAAGCGCAGCTTCAGCAGACGGACGCCGCAATCGGCAATACAAATGCGCAGTATCAATACCGTCTTGCTCTCGCCACGCTCAACTATCAGACCGGAGCGACCCCATGATGAAAAAACTGAACGCGATGTTTATTCGCTCTTTCCTTGAATGGAAAGCAGCTCGACTTCGAAGATAAGCGTTGCGTTTGGCCCGATATCAGAGCCTTGGGCACGCTCACCATATGCAAGGTCCGGCGGAATAAACAGTTGCCATTTCGAGCCAACCGGCATCAATTGGAGCGCTTCTGTCCATCCTTTGATGACCTGACTCACTGCGAAGGTCGCAGGCTGACCGCGCTTGTAAGAGCTATCAAATTCTGTGTTGTCGAGAAGTGTGCCACGGTAATTGCAGACCACCGAGTCGCTGGCTGTAGGTTTCGGACCGCTTCCTGCGGTCAGAATTTTATATTGAAGACCGCTCGGCAACGTGACTACGCCTTCTTTCTTGCTGTTGGCTGCTAGAAATGCGTCGCCTTGTTCCTTATTTGTCTGGATAAGCGCCTGCCTTTTTTCTTCCTGGTTTTTACGCACATCTTCTTGCAAAGCCATCAATGCAGCTTTCGCTTCATCGTCTGTTAAAAGCGTCTTGCCCCCGGCCAACGCATCTTCTAAGCCTCGCAGGACGATCTTCGGATCGACATCTATCGAATCTCTGTGCAGGTTTTTACCGACATTGAGTCCAATAGCGTAGCTTGCTTTATCCTTCTGCGTTTCGAGCACCAGGGGTTTTGGCTTCGTTGTTGCAGTTGTATGCCGGGTTCTCGCCGTTGTACTCTGCGGAGTCTTTGCCGTTGATGAGGCTTTAGGGCTAGTTGTCTGCGTTTGCTGTGCTGTCGCGTTGCCCAAGCACAAAATTGCGCTCATGAGCAAAGCGTTTGCCGTGAGGAGTGATCTTTCCATATCGACATCTTCGCATTGACCCGATATGTCGGCAACATGGTTCAGCATTCCTTCTCTATTTGGTTCTAAGACGCGGCATAGACCGCGACCTGTTTCGGACCGAGATGAAGCTCTACTACATGGTCATGGACTTGTGGCGTCTCATTGCTGCCCGCCAGTGCATGCAGAATGGAACAGCCCGCAAGTGCAGTATCGGCAATGTTCAGGGTAATCGTGCGAGGCTGATCGGCGTTATTCGCAGCCACTAACACACGCTCCTTGCCATCGCAACCATGGGAAACATCGCCTGCTCGCACATAAGCGAAGGCAGTGGAGTCTTCATCGAGCACATCCTGCTGCTGCCCTGATTGCAGCACCGGATGTTCGCTGCGCACCCGCAAAAGCATATGTACCCAGTCAAACATCTGCTGCTGTTCCGCCGTGCGAGTTGCAGATGCAAAAGCGCTCTGTTGGCCGTCGGCGAAGCCTCCAGGAAAATTGCGGCGGTTGTCCGGGTCAGCGCCGCCTTGCATCGCAATTTCATCTCCTGAATAAATCTGCGGCATGCCACGCAGCGTGGCCAGCAGCGCAAAGGCCATTTTGAGTTCCGCCGGTGTTGCTCCGGACTCACTGAGAAACCGCATAGTGTCATGGTTGCCAAGGAAAGTAACAAGGCGCTCCGGGTGTGGATAAAGCCGGTCCTGACGCAGAATATCTTCGAACTTCGTCATTGGCTCCTGATGCACCAGCACCGAGCGCAGCGTGAAATAAATAGGAAAGTCGAATGGCGTGTAGAGGCCAGTATCGATGCCATCGTGCTCGACGCCTCCTGCAAAGTAAGACGTGATGGTGGAATCGCTGTTGAAGACTTCGCCGACCGTTGTCAGCTTCGGATAAAGAGCGCGCAATTGCGCATGAAACTGTTGCCAGAATGCGCGATTCACATAAGGAAAGGTATCGATGCGAAGGCCATCGAGACCCGCAGTTTCAATCCACCAGATGGCATTTTGAATAAGGTATTTCGCAACCAGAGGATTTTCCTCGTTGAGATCGGGCAGAGCATTGGCGAACCAGCCTTCCGTAATGTCGCGGCGCTCGCGCCAGGAAGAGTGCGGATCGGGGATCGATTGAAAATCCGTCTTGGCCACGGTGTGATTTTCAGCAGTGCCGTGGAACCAGTCGGGAAGCGGCGAATCTTTTACCCATGGGTTGGCAGGACCTACATGGTTTGGAACTGTATCGAGAACGATCTTCATGCCTCGCTGATGCAGGGCGGAGGCGAGACGCTGATAGTCAGCCAATGTGCCGAAATGCGGATCAACGGCATACATATCGGTCGCGCTATAGCCGTGATAGGACTGTGGCGATGGGATGTTCCTGTAAACAGGCGTAGTCCAGACCGTTGTGATGCCCAGCGACTGCAGATAATCGAGATGCTGCTCGATGCCTTTGAAGTCACCGCCATGCCAGCCGCGAATTTTCGCCCTCTCTTCAGCCGCTTCATCGTTTGATGTGTCGCCGTCAGCGAAGCGGTCCGTCATGATGAGGTACATCACGTCGGCCGAGGAAAAACCCTGAAAGCCGGCGGTCGCAGGCCTGCGTTGTTGAAGCTCGAAGTTTGCCTGCGCACTGCCATCGGCTGTGGATGCGGTAATGTGAAGAGTCTGTGGTGCAGCGTGAGCGCTGCGCAGCCAGACAAATACCCAGTGGCCATTCTGCGATACCTGTGTGTTTTCGACAGAAACATTTTTTCCAGCGACAGAAACTCGTGCGCCAGAAAGATGTTCACCATGGATCAGCAGCATTGGTGAAGGCAGGTCCGACCACCAGTTAGGAGGATCGATCTTGTCGATCACTGGCTTGTTGAGTATCGGCGAGACGCTTTGCGCTGTAATCGTCGAAAGAGCCGCAAACAGCAGCGCAGCAATAAGACTATGAACCATTGATTTCAACTTCATCTCAATCACCCCCTGAAAAAAAGCGCCACGCCGGAAGAGCCGCCGTGGCGCGAATAAAACAAATCAACTAGAAGGTGAACCGCAGCGCGAGCTGGATCTGGCGGACAGAGTTATTCTGCAGGCCGGTGATCAGCCCGAAGTTCTGATCGTTCAGATTGCTGTCGGGGTTGCTGAACTGCGGCGTGTTCAAGACGTTGAATGCCTCGGCACGGAATGAGGTGTTCACTCGTTCGGTGATGGCGAAATTCTTCTGCACGGCGAAGTTCACGGTCTTGTTTCCAGGCCCATGCAGAAGCCCACGCCCTGAAGTGCCGGGGAACGTATATACGCCATCGACATCGGCAGGCGCCGCAAAGGAAGCCGTCGAGAAGTATGGCCCGGTCACGCTGTGGGTGATGACAGCCGGGGTTACGAGATCGGCAAAATCCGTCGGCGCATTTTTCGAGTCGATGACATCGAAAGGCGTGCCGGTGTTCAGCTGCGCGATCATATTGATCTGCCATCCGCCGACCGCATATTCCGCAGCTTTCGGCATGTTTCCGGCAAAGCGGCGTCCATGACCGAAGGGAAGGTCATAGATGCTGCTGAAGGTGAATACGTGCCGCTGATCCTGATAGGAGTTGCCTTTATTCAGGTTCAGCAGGGCACTGAGCGTTGCCGGATTGATGAATATCTGATTCGATTCGTTGCCCTGCGGGGCTACGGAGTCATCTGTTGAATGCGACCAGGTATAGCTGGCCGTGGTGGTGAGTCCCTCCGTAAAACGGTGCTCGAAGTGGAGCTGCAGGCCGTTGTAGCTGGAGACGCCGCTGTTGGAGTTGGTCTCGGCGTTGCCGCCAAGCTGCGGATAGAGCCGGAAGCCGTTGCCGTATCCAAGGAAACCGAGCGGCTGCTGGTTGAGGTTGTAGGTAGTGGTAAGGTGCGTCGAGCGATTGCCGACATAGGCCATGGTGAAGGCCGACTGGCCGACTTGCTGCTGCAGCTGCAGGTTCCATTGCTGAATCATGGAGGTCTGATTGTTCGGCAGCTGGGCGATGACGCTTACGTTCTGCGGATTGTTGACGTTTACGGTGCTGCCCGGAGCAGGCAGCGGCGCTGTTGCCTGCGTGTTGTCATTGCTGCCGAGCGGGGCCTGTCCGGTGAAGGTTACGCGATAGCCGTTGTTGGCGGCATAGCTTGACGTTCCGTTGAAATCAGGGTTGTTGCTGAGCTGATTGCCGATGCCGCCGCGGTCGAGGAAGTAGAAGATGCCATAACCGCCGCGCAGCACGCTGTTGCCAGTGCCGAAGAGGTCATACGCGAAGCCGACACGCGGAGCGAAGTTGTTGTGGTTGGTGTTGACCTGGCTGCGCGACTGGCCGTTCTGACCCGCGACCAGCAGCTGACCAGTAACGATGTTGAAGTTCGACTGCTGATTATTTGCGGTGTAGGGATATGTGTAGAGGTCATAACGCAGGCCAAGATTCAACGTCAGCCGCTTATTGACCTTCCAGTCGTCCTGGGCAAAATAGCCTGTTTCCCAGTTGTAGGTGCCGAAGAAATCGGAGCTGTTGCCGAGCGTGTAGCTCGAGAAGCCGACCAGCGCTTCGGAGGCATCGTAGCCCGTCCAGTTGGGATCGCCGCTGCCGGAATTGACGAAGTTGAAGAAGCCCTTCGAGTCGTTGCCCTGGAAGAAGTTCACGCGACGATTGATGATGTTCGCGCCAAACTTGAAGGCATGCGCTCCATGGTTCCAGCTGAGCGTGTCCAGCCCTTGAGCAGTGTATTCCTTCACGAGGTATGGACCGCCGTCACCGGTATACGAAAGCTGCGAGTTGTTGTCGCCGATCAGCGCGCCGCCGCTGGTGAGCTGATTACGGTTCGCGTTTACGATGCCGAGATTCGCCGAAACGGGATCTCCAAAAAACGGAGGTGTGTAGCCGAACTCAGGACGGACGTAGGCAACGCGGAGTTCATTCAGGATGTTAGGAGTCACGATGCGGGTATAGCTGCCGACAACACCGCGTGGATGGGCTTGCGTCTGACCTGAGGCGAAACCCGCCGGCAGGTTGGGGAAGAGCGAGGTCTTGACGAAATTATCCTGCCCGTAGCTGTAACGAACAAAAAACTGATCCTTCGATGTAGGCGTGAAATCGATGCGCACATCGAAATCGTTGAAGCCCGTGATCTGTTGCTGGATCGCCTCGTAGTTGTTCTGCACCAGGTTAGGATTCGTCGGCAGGGGGAATGCGTTGAAGTAATTCACAGCCGCCGTATTCAACCGACCTGCCGGAATGATGTTCCCTGCGAAAGGCTGGCAGGTGATCGGATCGTAAATCTGTCCCGTAGAGGCCGGTGCAGACTGACCTGCAGGGATGGCGCATTGCGGGACAGCGGTCAGGCTCTGATTTCCTGGGGACAGAAACTGGCTGAAATCACCGGTCCGCATCTGTGCCGTTGGGACCGTCTGGAACGACGGGGCAATTCCCGTCTTTTCTCGGAGTCCCTGGTAGTCGCCGAAGATGAAGAGCTTGTTATGCAGAATCGGCAGCCCTGCGCTGCCGCCGAACTGGTTGCGGATAAAGTTGGGGAAAGGACTAAAGCCGGAGCCCAGGAACTGGTAGTCAGGATTGGCGTCGAACTCCGAGTTGCGGAGGAAGTCAAAGGCCGAGCCGTGAATCTGGTTCGCGCCGGACTTGATGGAGGACTCGACGATGGCTCCGCCTGCCCGTCCGAATTCCGCCGGGGCAATGCTGGTGCTCACACGGAATTCATCGGTTGCATCGATCGGGGTAAAAAAAGCGATGGTGCCCGCGAGTGACTCGTTGTTGTCCGTGCCGTCGAGGATGAAGTTGTTCGCTTGCGGACGGAGTCCGTTGACCGAAAGCGCAGCGCCTCCTGAGTCGGCGTAGCGGAAGGTTTCAGCATTGCCGCCAGCACCGTTGGCCGAGTCGCTGGAATTGCCTCGGGTTACGCCCGGGGTGAGCAGTGCAAGCGAGGTGAAGTTGCGTCCGTTCAGAGGAAGTTCGGTAATCTGGCGGCCTTTGATGACCTCACCGGTCGATGAGCTTGCCAGATCGATCAACGAAGAGGTATCCGTGACGGTGACGGTCTGAGTTGTTGCTGCTCCAGGGGGCAGTTTAATGTCCAGAGCTCTTACCTGCGAAACATCCAGCGCAACAGACTGTTCGATTGAAGTGAATCCGCTCGCGTCTACCTTGATGTCGTAAGTCCCGCGCGGTAGTCCGCTGAGGGTGAAGTTGCCGCTGTCATCTGAAGTCGCGGTAAATTTGGTGCCCTGGCCGGCGCTGGTCGCCGTGATCGTAGCGCCCGAAATGACGGCTCCAGTTGGATCTGTGACTGTACCTTGAATGCGTGCCGTATCCGTCTGTCCCAAAAGTGCTGGAACTAAAAGCGGCATAAGCAGAAAACAAACTGCCAACCTTGCGAACCATTTGCTGTACATGGCGTGTTGCCTCCGAAATGAGCTCGTTATCGTTCTGGTTTCCTTAAGGTCTTTCTGACGAGTTGCGAGTAAGAGGGACTTGAATCCTTCACGATAACGATCTGCAATGCACAGGCAGTCTTTTCTTCATCAAGGCTCCTTAAACAGTTTTCTGTTTTGTTTTCAATGGTTTATCGATTTATTTCACTTGTAATTTTCGTTACAAAACGGATAAACTGAGATGTTTTACGTCTTTCTTTTAGAAGCATTAGGGTGACCGTCGTGTCGACTGCAGCAAAACTTGGCTCTAAAGTTCGATTCGGGCTTTTTGAAGCAGACTTAAAGACGGGAGAGCTCTATCGATCGGGCATTCGGATACGACTTCAGGCACAGCCATTTCGTGTGCTCACCTTTCTTCTGGAAAATGCAGGCGAGGTCGTTTCCCGCGATCAACTGCAACAATACTTATGGGGAAATGACACCGTAGTTGACTTCGAGCACAGCCTCGGAACGGCAATCAATAAGATTCGGGATGCCCTGGGAGACTCGGCGGAAAATCCTCGCTTTATTGAGACTCTGGCCAAGCGGGGATACCGTTTTATCGCACCGGTTTCTTTTGTGCCCCCGCCGGTCACCGATACGTCTCCGCCGATAGCTCAAGACGGTGCGGCTCATCTCCTTTCGCCGGCAGTTCGGCGCGTCCCGGCATGGTTGCCGCTTGCGGTCGGTATCGCATGCGTCATTGTCATTGCAATGACCCTGTTCTTGAGTCTCCGTCGTCATGACGAGCAGCCATTACAAATCTCCCGCGTCACCTCTTCAGGCAGAGTCTCTCCCGGAGATACGTTTCTTGAAAATCTGCCGGGGATTGCAACCGACGGTACACGGCTCTATTTTCCCGAGCTTGAGAGCGGGCGCATGCAGTTGGCTCAAGGGCTGATTGCTGATGGCGAGACGACGAATCTCACGTTGCCCGACGAAATCATCGCCCCGCTGCTCGGAGATATTTCTCCGGATGGCTCAAAGCTGATCATCCGGAATCATATTTCTGCAGAAGCGGAACAGACATTATGGGTTGTGCCCACTTTGGGCGGTGCGGCACGGCAAATTCCAGGTTTGTTGGCGCAGGATGCCACGTGGATGCCGGATGGCACGCATATCCTTTACGCGACCGGCAATACTCTGTGGACTGCCGGAGAAAACGGCGAAGCTCCGCTGCAATTTGCCGTTTTGCCCGGACGTCCCTTCTGGCTTCGCTGGATGCCCGGAGGTTCGGCATTGCGCCTGACCTTGTTAGATCCCGCCAATCACACGACATCTCTTTGGGAGATTGGCGCGGATGGAAGAAATGCGCGCCAGCTTCTACGCGGCTGGACCAGACCCGCAAATGAATGCTGCGGAAGCTGGACATCAGATGGTAAGTACTTTGTTTTCGAGTCTCAGCATAACGGCGAAAACAATATATGGATGCAGCGTTCCAGAGACGGTAAGCCAATTCAATTGACGAATGGTCCACTCGATTACCAGTCACCGATCACCTCGCGGGCAGGCAATCGCATCTTTTTCATCGGCGCCGATACACGCTCCGAGCTGCTCGAATATTCCTCTGCGAATAAGACCTTCCTGCCTTATGGTGAGGCTCTTATGACGGCGAATCGCGTGGTGTTCTCGCGCGATGGCAAATGGATGGCCTGGATCAGCCACGAAGACAACTCATTGTGGCGGAGCCGCGCAAACGCTACCGAGCGCGTACAGCTGACCGGACGCCCGATGGAAGTATTCATGATGCAGTGGTCGCCGGATGGCAGGCAGATCGTTTTTATGGCCAGGGAGCCGGGGAAGGAGTGGCAGATCTACACGATCGGCGCTGACGGCAGTAACCTTCACCCGATGTTGGCAGAAAATCGCAATGAAGCTGATCCCGACTGGTCGCCGGATGGCAGGCAGATCGTCTTCGGACGAGTCCCTGCGCTTATGGGCGAGACAGCGGAGTCGAAGGCAATCTATTTATTCGATATCGCAGCGGGCAAATCTACGATGCTTCCCGGCTCACAAGGACTCTTCAGTCCTCGCTGGTCGCCGGATGGACGCTATATCGCAGCCTTATCCCTCGATATGACGCGGCTCATGCTTTTTGACACGTCAACCGGTACCTGGCGATCACTGACAGCGCAAAGCGTAGCGGATCCGGTATGGTCACGTGACAGCAAATCACTCTTCTTTCACACGTACGTGCAGAAGAGCCAGACGATTTACCGCATCACAGTGCCCAGCGGCAAAGTAGAACATGTTGCCGATCTCGAAGATCTACACTTTGCTGATGCGGTGGACTATCAGTTTGCCGGACTTACTCCGCGCGACACACCACTAGTGAACGCCCGCATGTCGACGGCAAATATCTATTCGACAGAACTGCCGAAGTAATTGTGGTGTAGCGTGGCCTGATGGTTTGAAGGTGCTCGATGCGCCGGGATTCACTGTTTTGAAGAATTTTTCTCTGGCCCCGCTTCACTCAGGCTCCTCAAATATAACTGTAGCCATTCGTGCATCGGCCAGCCAGGAAAGGTTTCATTCCACTCTTGAAGAGTTTTTCTTGCCTCAGCAAAAGATTTTTCCGTATCTGAGAACGCAGTTGGAGGCACGGCCAATAGAACAACTCGCATCCGCTCGGTTCCAAGATTTCCAAAAAGGCGCAATTGATAAAAGCCAGGGCCTGGGAGTGTAAGGTGGCTTTCATCATGGGATCCAGACCACGTCAGGGAGTGTTCGGATGGCTGAGCTTGACTGTCTCCCTGTGTCGTCAGCCGATATTGCCCCGGCGGCAAAGCAGCCAAAGGTTGTTTCAACAGAATAGTTCCATCGTTTTGAATGCGAACAACGGACTCTATTTCTGTAATTGTTGAAATGCGCGGCGCTTTACCCAGACTTATTGCTGAACTAGGTTTCTGCATCTCCAACTTAATGGTCTCAAATAACTCGAGATCATCTTTGTCGGGTTTAGCTATCAGGGCTGGTATGCGAAATCCTTGAGAGCAGGTGTTCGCGTCATGACAATCAAAGAGAAGCCGCTGACCATCCGGCAGCAGGACGAGAATCGATCCATTGGTCGCAGTGTCTGCAGTCAACACCGCGCCGGGTACTACATCATCGCCTGTGCGCAAATGCTGTTGCTCATGATTCAGCCGCCAGCTTCCCTGCATCTCCCATACGAGGCCGTTTTCCGAGGGAGATTGGGCATGGATCCACGTCGAGCAGCTGAGCAGTGGAATGGCGACAAATCCGATTCTAAAAAGCATCCGTATCCTCTTCAGATAAAGTTGGCTGCGATGCATCGATCCTTCAAAAGTAACCATTGAAGGTAACATATCTTTCAACGCGCATAAGTAATAGCGGTCACCGCTTGTTCCTGCTCATGTATAGCAATAGTTCCCTAAAATTAGTATTGCTGGAGAACTTGCGCTAACTGCCATTCCACTCTTCTACTCCTGACCTCTGACCGGCAACTATCAAATGTCAACAAATTATTGAGGTTCCACTTCGCCTGCTGCCTGGCGTCGTTACGTCGCCGCGAATGGAAGCCCGATTGCATGCCTGTGGAAACGTGCGGAATTACTCCGAGACTCTCTAGACGTAGCGATCGAAATATAAGCGTCAATCGAGATCACTTTGAGAACCGACAAAGAAAGACGTTTTCACAAATGAGGTCACGTGCGACTGTTTACTGCTTTCCAGGTTCTTCACTCTGCTGTTGTTAAAGATAGATTAGCGGTTCCGCGACTGCCAAGGGTGGGCACGGCACTGTCGGTCTTGTCTTTACTAACAGTATTTGCCTGCGCGCCGTTTGTTGCTGCGCAGACAGCTACTCCCGTGAATGTACCAACATGGCGCTATGACAATACGCACGCCGGCGCAAATACCCAGGAAACCTTGCTTACAGTCAGCAACGTAAATACCACTACCTTTGGAAAGCTCTTCAGCGTGGTAGTGGACGGGTATGTGTACGGCCAGCCTCTCTATGCATCGGGACTTACCATGCCCGATGGTCTTGTTCATAATGTCATGTTCATCGCCACCGAGCATGACAGCGTGTATGCCTTTGATGCGGATTCAAATGGAGGCGCGAACGCCCAGCCGCTGTGGACGGCGAGCATGCTTGACCCCTCTCATGGCGCTGCAGCCGGCGCAACCACCGTGCCCAGTTCGGATCTCGGTACACACGACATCATTCCGGAGATTGGTATTACCTCAACTCCCGTGTATGACTTAACAACGCAAACAATCTATGTAGTAGCGAAGACGAAGGAAAACGGCAATTATATTCAGCGGATTCACGCGCTGAACATGTTGACGGGCGCGGAGCAAGCGAACAGCCCATCGCAGAACATTACCGCAACCGTTCCCGGTGGCGGCAATGGCAGTGCGAATGGTCAGCTCACATTCAGTGACATGTGGCAGATGAACCGTGTTGCCCTCGATCTGTTTAATGGCTACTTATATGTCGCATTTGGATCGCATGGCGACAATGGACCATGGCATGGATGGGTGATGGGTTTCAATGCCACTTCACTACAACAGACCGGAGTGATCTGCCTTTCTCCAAATGGTTTTGGCAATGGTGTCTGGGGCTCAGGCGCCGGACTGCCGATCGATACCGTAAGCTCTACTGGGCGTCTTTTCCTCTCCGCCGGTAACGGTTCATTCACCTCGTATCCGCCTCTTTCCACTAAGGTGGACTATGGAGATAGCATTCTTCGTCTGGATCTTGGAAGCGGCACTCTTACCCCAGGAAGCGCCTTTACACCGTTTAATCAGGCCGCCCTTACCGGCGGTGATACAGACCAGGGCTCAGGCGGCGAACTCATGCTCCCCGACCAGCCGGGTGCGCACCCACATGAGCTTTTGCAAGTAGGCAAAGAGGGAAGAATCCTCCTTCTCGATCGCGATAACTTAGGAGGATATGCACCAGGAGGAACCTCGAATCCAAATGTTATTCAAGACATTCCTGGAGAGACAGGCGGGCTTTGGAGCACGCCCGCATTCTGGAGTGGTCATGTCTACCTATGGGGAAGTTCAGATTACCTGAAGCGCTTCGAACTGAGTAATGGACTGTTGAGCACGACACCTACCATGTCCTCGACGATGAAATCATTGTTCCCGGGAGTATCTCCGGTTATTTCATCGAATGGCACCCAGAATGGCATTGTGTGGGGTATTCGATCAGACGCCTACAACGCGAACGGCTCGTCGATTCTCTACGCCTTCGATGCAAACAATCTGGCCTCCGTTCTCTACGAAAGCGACACGAATGCTGCCCGTGACGATGCAGGCCCGGCGACAAAGTTCACCGTTCCAGTAGTAACCAACGGCAAGGTGTATGTAGGAGCAGCGTATCAAGTCGATGTCTATGGTCTGCTCAACGGTGCAAAACAGGCAGCTGCGCCGGCCATCTCGCCGAATGGAGGTTCGTTAGCTGGACCTCAGCAGGTCGCGATCACCAGCTCTACGCCGAACAGCGCGATCTACTACACAATGGACGGGAGTCTGCCCACAACCGCGGCGACACTCTATTCAGCGCCCATTATGATTTCAACCGGGGCCACGGTGCGAGCGATCGCCAGCGCAGAAGATTATCTGCAGAGCACAGTGAGTGCCGCGACCTTTACATTTTTGTCTCAGACGCCAGCGCCGGCATTTACGCCTGCAGCAGGCACTTATACATCGACACAAGTCGTCGCCATCAGTGATTCAGTGCCAACCGCAGTCATTCACTACACGACCGATGGTTCGACGCCTACAACTAGTTCTCCTGTCTACAGCGCTCCCATTACGGTAAATGCAACGGAGACGCTGCAGGCACTTGCTATCAGTACCAACCTGACGCCGAGCGTGATCAATACCGCTACATATTCGATCCAATCCTCCGGCACAGGCATTAATTTCGGCAGTGGTTTCTCCGCAGTAACAGGTTTGACGCTCAATGGAAGCGCAGTCAATAGCGACGACAGCCGGCTACAACTGACTACGGGAGGATCGTTTCAGGCGGGAAGTGCCTTCTATAACACGCCGATGAATATCCAGTCATTCACAAACGATTTTTCCTTCCAGTTATCAAACGCACAAGCGGATGGATTTACGTTTACGATCCAGAACGTAAGCCCCAAAGCTCTCGGGCCCGTTGGGGGCGGACTCGGCTATGGGCCGTATACATCGAATGGCGCGACCTACAGTAACGGAACGATTACGAACAGCATCGCTATTAAATTCGATCTGTATAGCAATGCTGGTGAGGGTCCAGACTCCACAGGTCTTTATCAAAACGGTGCCTCTCCAACGGTGCCGGCAATCGATCTGACGCCATCCGGGATCAATCTGCATAGTGGCGACGGTATGAGTGTGCATATGACCTATGACGGCACAACTCTGACTATGACGATTACGGATATCGTCGTCAACAAAACCTTCTCCCAGAGCTTCCCGATTAACATTCCTCAGGTGATTGGCAGCAACACTGCTTACATCGGCTTTACGGGAGGCACGGGCGGACTGTCGGCCAGCCAAAAGATTCTCACCTGGACCTTTGTTTCCAATGCGGCAGTCGCAGCACCAATGCCGGCTATATCACCGAATGGGGGTACCTTTACTGCTGCACAGTCCGTGAGTCTGTCGGATTCGACGAAGAACGCAGTGATTTACTACACGATTGATGGATCGATCCCGACGACTGCTTCGCCTGTTTATAGTGGTCCACTGACCATCAGCAGCGGCACCGTAGCCATCAAGGCTTTTGCAATCGCTCCAGGGACCAGTCCTAGTCCAATCAACTCTGCGACTTTCACCATTGCACCTCCGGCTGCGGCTCTTCCGTCGTTTACTCCAGCCGCCGGAACCTATGTCGGAACGCAAACAGTAACGATTGCCGATACAACTCCGGGTTCGACCATTTACTACACCACGAACGGATCCACGCCGACTCTAAGTTCACCCGTCTATTCAGCGCCTATCAGCGTGCCTGCGAGCCAAACGCTCAACGCAATGGCGTCGTCACCCGGCTATTCTGTAAGCCCGATGAGCAGTGCGGCATACGTTATTCAATCCACCGGGCAAAGCATCAACTACGGCAGCGGTTTCACGAGCACCTCCAATTTAGCGTTAAACGGAAGCGCACAACTCAATGCGACGATAAAGGCGCTCCAGCTCACCAACGGAGGTACATTTGAAGCGGCTTCTTCGTGGGCCTCTACGCCGGTCAACGTATCCGCATTCAACTCCGATTTCACCTTCCAAATGGTGAATCCCGGTGCTGATGGATTCACGTTTGCCATCCAGAGCAATGGAACATCTTCTCTCGGCGCAAACGGCGGAGGCCTGGGTTATGCAAATATCCGGAATAGCTTCGCGCTTAAATTCGATATTTATAACAACGACGGAGAGGGAAAAAATTCGATCGGGATCTATACCGGAGGGGTTGAACCTATGATTCCGGCCACAGATCTGACTGGAACCGGGATTCTCCTTACCAGTGGCGATATATTCCACGTTCATCTTGTCTACAACGGAACTGCGCTTCAGGTGGGTATTACTGACACAAATACCTCAGCGTCCTATACGACCACTTTCCCGATAAATATCCCGGGCGCTCTTGGCACGACCCAGGGGTTTGCAGGCTTTACCGGCGGTACGGGCGGGGCCACTGTAACAACCGACATTCTGAATTGGACCTACACTCCGGTGAGTCAGATGGTCACCGCAGACCCAACCTTCAGCCCGGCACCCGGAACCTATACTGCTGCTGTACAAGTGGGATTAAGCAGCCTGACTCCCAATGCAACGATCTACTACACCGTGGACGGCTCGCAGCCAAGCCATACATCAGCCACTTACACCGGACCGATTCAAGTGAATGGAAACTCGCTTACGGTGCGGGCTTTTGCGAGCGCGACAGGGTTACAAGATAGCCCGATTGTTACTGGAACGTATGTCATTCAGCAACCGACTGTGGCGCAGCCGGTGCTGGCGCCGGCGGCTGGAACCTATACCTCGTCGCAGACCATCTCTCTATCATCGCCCGCTGCTGGCGCCATCATCTACTACACCACAGATGGTAGTACGCCTACAGTTGCATCGAAGAAATATACCGCGCCATTTATCATCATCGGCTCACAGACGGTACAGGCAATCGCCTTTGTTTCTGGCGTTGGACAAAGCAGCGTCACTACAGGAACCTATGCAATTCAAGACGGCGGCTCAGCGGTTAACTATCCGAGCGGGTTTGCAAATCTTCAGGGATTCACTTTCAATGGCAATGCCGCAAACCCCAATGACGGAACGCTGAAACTTACAGACGCCAATAGCACCTTCGAAGTCAGCAGCATATTCTTTAACATCCCTGTCGATATCCGCCAGTTTCAGACGAGCTTTGTGTTGCAGCAGACGAACGCTGTGGCCGACGGTCTCACGTTTACGATTCAATCGAATGCGCCAACGGCTATCGGCTTCAACGGCGGGGGATTGGGCTACGGACCGAATAACACAAGCCTAAAGCCTGGCATTCCGAATAGCGTCGCCATCAAGTTTGACCTGTATAGCAACCAGGGAGAAGGCAAAGACTCAACTGGCGTATATACAGGCGGCGTTGCTCCTACGATTCCAGCGGTCGATATGACGCCCTCGGGTATCGTTCTTACGAAGGGCGACCCGATGCTGGCAAATCTGACATACGACGGCACGACTCTAACGCTTACCCTTACCGACCAGACGACGAAGGCCGTCTTCACGCAGGGTTTCCCGGTAAATATCCCCGCAGTCGTCAATGCAACATCCGCGTATGTCGGCTTTACTGGCGGCACGGGCGGGGCCACGGCGATTCAGAAAATACTGAATTGGACCTACACCCAGGTCACAACAACTCCCGCGATCTCACCCGCAAACGGAACCTACGCAAGCGGACAGAAAGCCACGATAAGCGACGCGAATCCGAATGCTGTGATTTACTACACCCTCGACGGCTCTACCCCGACCAGCCAGTCATCTGTGTATACGGGCCCAGTGACAATTACAAATAGCTCTGATGTCATCAAGGCCATCGCAATCGCTCCCAGCTATGCGACGAGCCCACAAGCTACCGCAACATACACGGTGCAGTAGTTTTGGCAGGGAGCGTCGCAATTTGCGTCGCTCCCTTTTGCCGCAGACCACATACCCTCACAGCTCCACGCTCATGGATGCCGAGCATGGCCGCTCCCTGCTATACTGACTCGTTACGGGAGATGCACAAACCGTTTCTGTTTTCAAGCATTTCACCGTAAATCGAAATCACATAAGCTTCCGAGGTTTCCCATGTCCGGCCATTCAAAATGGGCGACAATTAAGCACAAAAAGGGGGCGCTTGACGCAAAACGCGGCAAGGCCTTCACGCGCCTGATCAAAGAAATCACCATTGCAGCCAAAGCTGGCGGAGATCCCGACGGAAATCCTCGCTTGCGCACCGCCGTTGCCGCCGCCAAGGCGGAGAACATGCCCGCCGATAACATCAAGCGTGCGATTCAGCGCGGCACCGGCGAGCTCCCCGGCGCCATCTACGAAGAGATCACCTTCGAGGGCTACGGTCCGGGCGGTGTCGCGGTCATTGTCGAAACAACGACTGACAACCGCAACCGCACGGTGAGCGAAGTTCGTCATGCCTTTTCAAAGAATGGCGGCAACCTGGGCGAATCTAACTCGGTACGCTTCATGTTCACGAAGAAGGGCGTCATCGCGGTTCCCAGGGCAGCAGCCGATGAAGACAAGCTGATGAATATCGTGCTCGAAGCCGGTGGCGACGATTTAAATGATGAAGGCGATACGTGGGAAATCATCACGGACCCCTCTGCCTTCGATGCTGTGGCGGAGGCGATTCGCAATGCGAAGATCGAAACCGTCATGTCTGAAGTCACGATGATTGCTACGACCTATACCAAGCTCGAAGGCGCAGCCGCGTCGCAGATGATTCGCCTGCTCGAAGCCCTCGAAGACCACGACGATGTGCAGAACGTCTATTCGAATTTCGACATGGATGCAAAGCAACTGGAAGAAGTCGCAGGCTGACGTTGGTCACAAAGATTCATGAGAGGGCCGCCATCTGGCGGCCTTACTTTTAGGGCAAGAAATCGCAGCGCAATTCGTTTCGGAGCATCAGAAAAAGATCACACAAAATCTTATGTTGAAAAAACTGTTTCCCTCTCTCACTCTTTTGACTTTTAGTGTGTTTTCCCTTTCGGCAATTGCGCAGAGCGCACAAAAACCGGCACCCGCGAACGACAGTCCGGCGTCGGCCGTGCTCGCAACACGTCCATGGGAGTTTGGGCCATTCTTTCAGGGCGGCGTTGGCGTCGGAGACCGTTCTGACTTCAGCTTCACCAGTGCTGGTGTGCGCCTGGGAAAAGTGATGACCGACCAGCACCTCTCGGGTTTTCTGCGCGGCCAGTTTGAGTATGCGGCAGAAGTGATGCCCTACTGGCAATCCTTCACGCCCGCGCCGCACAATCAGCTGACGAAATATGAATACCAGGGGCAAACTGGCTACGTATTGCTGCCATATAACGGTGGCACATTTACCGGACTCAGCATCACGCCGATTATTTTGCGTTGGAACCTGAAGCCGGGAAAGCGAATCGTTCCCTTCGCACAGGGCGCTGGCGGACTGATCTGGACGAATCACAAGTATCCGCCAGACATTATCGTGCAGCCTGGCCAGCCTGGTGGGACGAGCGTGTGGAATTTCACCCCACAGTTCGGCGTCGGATTTCACTATTTCGTGAAGCCCAAGCGGTCGATCAATTTCGAGGCCAACGCCATTCATATCTCGAGTGCATCGCTAGGCGACCGCAACCCTGGCGTCAATGCGAGCGTCCAGTTCCAGATCGGCTATGCGTGGTGGAAATAAGGCGGGGATTCAGCCGGAAATAATGAGCAGATAAACGGGAAATCTCTGCATCGCATCATATGTCGGAGAAGACCAGACGACCTTTGGCCGCGAAGAATTGTTTCTTTCCCCCTTGTGCTCGTCTATAACCAAAGGACATCATGAGCGACGTGCTGATCGAATGCGTGCCGAATTTTTCCGAGGGAGGGAACCCCTACAAGGTCGCATCCATCGTATCGTCTATGCAGCTCGATGGTGTATCTCTGCTCGACTGGTCGCTTGACGCCGATCACAATCGCTCCGTGGTGACGATTGCCGGTCCTCCTGCAGCCGTCGTCGAAGCCGCCATCCGTGCCGCCGGACGCGCGGCTGAATTGATTGACCTCACATCCCAGGCGGGCGTGCATCCCCGCATCGGGGCAGCCGACGTCATTCCCTTTGTCCCGGTTCGCGGCATCTCGCTTGAACAGTGCGCACTGCTGGCACGACAGGCAGGCACAGAAATCTGGAACCGGTATCGTGTGCCGGTCTATTTCTACGAGGCAGCCGCAGCGCGTCCCGATAGGGCTTTGCTCGAAGACGTGCGGCGCGGCCAGTTTGAAGGACTGCGTGATGCCGTGCGGAAAGATGTTGCGCGGCGCCCCGACGTGGGCGGCCCGGACCTGCATCCGACGGCTGGAGCATCTGCGGTTGGAGCACGGCGTTTCCTGATCGCCTACAACATCTATCTGGACACGGCCAACGTAACCACTGCGCGAGCCATTGCGAAGGAGATTCGCGCCTCCGGCGGAGGACTTTCCGGCGTGAAAGCCATGGGTGTCCTGGCCCACGGCATGGCGCAGATCTCCATGAATATCACTGACTTCCGGCTGACTTCCGTGGCAGACGCCTACGCTGCCGTGAAGCGGCAGGCCGCCCGCCATCGCACCCAGCCGGTTCGCGGTGAGTTGATTGGTCTTCTCCCAGAAGCCGCTTTCGAGCAGGACAGCGAGTGGGTGCGTCAATTACATGGGTTCAATCCGGAAGAGAAGCTTCTGGAGCGCAAGTTAGAGCGCCCTATCGCGTGGCCGGTGCCCGAAATGGACCCGCGCCAGTCTAAAATAAGATGACAGGCACCGATTGCCTGCCTTGCAAAGACAGGGATGCAGCAATATAGGAAGAGCTGCCCCGGAGGTATACATTTGAAATTTGGTAAGAACCTATCGCTCGCAGCAACGTTTGCGCTCGGCATGTTTGCAGCGCTGCCAGCGATTGCCGCGCAGCTTGGCGGCGACGCCCGTGCTGCGATCCCCAAAGATGTGCAGCAGTTGATCGTCGTCGACTACCGCGCGATGCAGAACTCTGATGCTGCGATGAACCTGAAAGCTCGGGTACTTCCGCCGGAGCTGAAACAGCTGGAAACGGCGCTCAAATCGTCGGGCCTGAATGATAACCACGACATAGACGAGTTGGCATTCGCCGCATTCCGCACCGCCACCAGCGGTGAGAACACCAAAATTGTCGGCCTCGCGCAAGGGCAATTTTCTCTGCCGGATATTCTGGCCAGCTTCAAGAAGCAGAAGGTGAAGGCCACAAAGCTTCGCGACAACCTCATTTATCCAATGGGCGCAAGCGGCATGCTGGTGAGCTTTTTGAATCCGACGACGATGGTTTTCGGTTCAAGCGATGCCATTAAATATGCCCTCGACGCGCGCGATGGTCTGGCACCGAACTTTCTCACCAACGACTCGATGATGCAGCAGATGTCGATCGTCGATACGGAACCGATCTGGAGCATTCTCGACCAGAAGGGAACGCAGATGATGATGCGCGGCGTGCTCGGCGAGGCCTCGCAACTGGCAGACTATGACACGGTGAAAAAGCGCCTGAGTGGTTCACGTTACACCATGAACTTCAACAATGGCGTGAAGTTTAATCTGGATGTCGTCACGCCCGACACCTTCACTGCGGCCACCATGTCGTCCCTGTTGAATGCCGCTGCGATGTACAAGAAGGTAGGCGGCACGGCTGCGGAAAAGGCCGCCATCGACAACACGAGCATCGATTCAAACGCAGGAACGCTGCAGGTCCGTTTCGCAGCGTCAGATAGCCAGTTTTCATCGCTGCTGCAGTCTCCGCTCTTCCAGTCGGTCGTCCACTAAACTAACGCAGGTAAATCAATCAATCGATCTCTTCGCTACGTTGCTGACATAAGACGGCAACGTAGCGGAGAAACCGCCGTTATTCCCGCCATTTCTACCGTTAAAAAGTTTGGCTATTCGGCATGTGCCGGTAAGGATCGGTCATGTCGACAATGACCCGGTTCCGTCCTGCGCGCTTTGCCTCATACAGAGCCTGATCTGCGGCTTCAATCAAGGTGTTGGCATCGGACCCGCGTTGAGGAATGAGAGTAGCGCAGCCAATGCTGACCGTAATCACTCCAGGCGGGTTGCCGCTGTGCGCCAGATCGCGATCTTCCACTGTCTGCCGAATCCGCTCCGCCAGATCGAGTGCAGGATTCCTGTCCGTATCCGAGAGAATGATGGCGAACTCTTCGCCCCCAAAGCGGGCCACCGTATCGCCAGGGCGCTGGATCACGTCGAGCGCAGCTTCGGCGATCTGCCGAAGGCAGCTGTCGCCGCGCAGATGTCCATAAAGATCGTTGTACAGCTTGAAGTGGTCAACATCGAGCAGCAGGAGCGAGATGGGTGATTCCGCTCGGATGGCGCGTCGCCATTCCCGCGCGATAACATCGTCAAAGTGCCTGCGATTGGCGACGCCCGTCAACGCATCGACTGCGGCGAGAGCCTCGAGGGCAAGATACGCGTCCTGAAGTTTTTCTTCTGCCGCCTTGCGCTCGGTCACGTTGCGTACAACATTCACATACCCGATGGGCTCTCCACTGATACGGTCGCAATAGAGGCTGATATTTGCTTCCATCCAGAGGTAGGAACCATCCTTTTTCTGGCAGCGATACGTTAAGGTTGTTGCCGGCTCGCCGTTCTTGAGGGACTCCAGCGTCGCAGTCATGGCCGGGACGTCGTCCGGATGAACAATGCACTGCTGGTACGTGAGCCCTATCAATTCCCGTGGCTCCCAGCCCAGCATGCATTCCACCGCCGGAGAGACGTACTCGCGACGATGATTGAGATCGGTGAGAACGATGATGTCGCGGGAATTTTCCGCCAGCAGACGGTAAAGCTGTTCGCTTTTGCGCGCACTTCGTTCCAGCAGCCGGCGCTCATTCAACACGACAGAGACCAGCGAGACGCACAGAACGGCGCTGGCGATCAATATCTGGATGAAGAAAAGTTGCCGCTCCCAGCTGGTATCGTGAACCAGCGTCATCGGTCCCCGTCCATGTGTCGTGAAAGCAATTGAGAAAATGGCAATAATGCTGACGCCCAGCATGCCGCCGCCCATGCCCAGGCGCACAACAATCAGCAGCAGAGGAGGGAACAGAACGAAGAGCAGTGGAAAGCTCGTGTGGTGAAAGACAATATCGGTGCAGACAAACATCAACAACAGAAGGCCGACGGTTTCAACGACTCTGTTGCGACGAAATAAATCTGCAATCTCGCCATCGAACAAGGAGAGAATGACCGGCGTGATCGCGATGGTTCCCACAGCATTCGAGAGAAACCAGTGCAGTCCAAAGTTGGGGGGCAGGGAAACGAAAAGTGAATACCATCCCGACGCGCACACCGCAGATATGGCTGGCGCGACAAGAGCGCCGATGACGCATAGCCGTGCAAGCTCACGAGGACGGGAAAACCGGATCGCGTCGCGCGTCGTCCAGGCGAACGGATAAGCGGCAATAGCAACTTCCAGCAGATCGCAGACGGTGAGCCCAAGACCGACGCCCAACGCGTCATGCGCAATCAGGTGCGACAGCACATTCGCCGCAAAGCCAGTAATAAAAATTGCCGGCCATCTCCGCCGCTTGTTTAAAAGCAGGGTGGCAAGAAGAATTGCATTTGACCACCAGACCGCAGCCTCGCCGTCGCCTCCGTTATCCAGTAGCAATGCCGCCCAGGAAGTGAAGGCGACCACGGCAAAGAGGAGAACAAGAGTCAGTGCAAATTCGAAATGAGACCAAAATGGTCTTGCTGTGCGCAAACGATACATATCGCTCTCATGAGCTACCGCGTAGCACTAGCACAATTGATTGTTTCGGGGGACGTGCTTACAAGTCCGGCGGTGGGAACATGACACGGACGGTCACCGGAACATGTCTAGGCTACCTGATTTTTGTCAGATTGGGTACCCATGAAATTTCATCGGCGGGATTGATGATGATCTGTAGCGTGCCCTGTTCCCCTTCAGAAATGTCCGGACCTGAGACAGTATGCATCTTTCCAGCAACATCCGTGAACTGGAGCTTGATCGGGCCGGAGCCCTGAATCTTAAAGCGATAGTGAGATTCAGCACCCGGCGCAAGCGCCCCAAAGCCAAAGCTGGCGCTCGGATAGTCCACTTCCAGTAGGGTGACAGGCTGGCTGCTGTGGTTCGCAATCGTCGCCGAAACAAAAGCGGAGCGGCATCCTCCAAGGCAAAAACCAAAAAATAAAGCGAGAAAAATAGACGAACCAGCGGCGGCAAACTTCTTCATAGGGTAGTTTTTCGTTCCAGAATACGCGCCGTGAGCACGACGCCCGTCTCATTTGTGTGCAGCGTAATCGGAAAAGCAAGAACGTTCCAAACCCACGCTTCGCCTTTGCGCGGCAGGTTCAGCAGGCCGCGATACGTGCGGTCAATGTAGGTTTCGCGTGTCACCGCTACGGTGCGTAGAATATCGCGCCAGTCAGAGGCAAGATCGGGCATCTCGTCGAACATATTCCGCCCCAGAAACCAGTCGCGGGGGCATTCATGCAGGCGCGCGCTGGTTTCATTCACATACTGCCAGTTGCCATCCGCATCCAGGATCTCCAGCACAACGTCGTCGCCCACTGCCATATTGATGCGCGAATAAAAAAACTCGCGTGCATCCACCACCACGGGCTTACCGCGGCGCTTGGCCTCAAAAGACCGGAGCGCGCTCACAAGATCATCGATCGAGCTGTAACCCTTCAGCAGATGCATGTCCTCCGGGCCGCCAAACCTGCGTTCGAGCGTTGCCGAAAGGATGATGATCGGAACTTCCGGGCGCACCTGGCGAAGTTTTTCCGCTACATCGGTGCCAAATTTCCCGGCGCCCAGATGATAGTCGAGCACGGCAATGTCGATCTCATCCAGCAGTTGATTGGCCTCTTCCACCGTTGTCGCGGTTTCCGTCAGATAGCCGTATTTGCGCAGGATGGTCGAGCGCAGCAGCAGGTTTTCCGGATGATCATCGAGCAGGAGCACGCGAATCGGCTCTGCGAGTGCCTGGCTGCTGGCCTCGGATTCATGACTTGTTTCGTTGTGCATATCCATTGTGTGATGCGCCCGGGAGCCACACTGGTGCTATCCGTTTTCAGTTTTCCGCTTTCGTTCAAATTGTTTCAGCAATTCAGGCAACCTCGGCATGATGGCACAAACGCGCAGCCAGGCCCGATTGTCATAAGCCGGTGACCCGCTGATGATCTTTCCCGCCTCAATATTACCGCCAACTCCGGATTGGGCCGTCACAATCACGCGGTCGCCAATATGGCAGTGCCCCGCGACTCCAACCTGCCCTGCGAGGACGGCGTCATCTCCGATATGTGTCGAGCCTGCCAGCCCAACCTGCGCGCACAGAAGCGTATTTTCGCCCACAGACGAGCCATGTCCAACCTGCACGAGGTTGTCGATCTTAGCGCCGCGGCCAATACGCGTTTCGCCAACACTGGCGCGATCGATGCAGGAATTCGCCTGAATTTCGACATGGTCTTCAATCACCGCCGGACCCGACTGCACAATCTTGTGCCACTTGCCGGCATTGTCCTTGGCGAAGCCGTAGCCGTCGGACCCCACCACCACGCCATTCTGCAGGATGACGTGATCCCCGACCATGCAGCCTTCGCGCACCACGGCATGAGCATGGGCGAAGAAATGGTCCCCGATGGAGGCATTCGGATAAATCACCACATGCGGCAGAATCGTGGCGTGCTCGCCGATAATGCAGTGCTCTCCCACCACCACATAGGCGCCTATGGATGCCCCCTCGCCGATTTGTGCCGTAGGATCGATCACTGCCGTCGGATGAATCCCCGCAGCATAGGACGGGGCCGGATGAAAAATCTCAATCGCCTTGGCAAAGGCCAGATACGGGTTCTTGATGCGCAGCGTGGAAGCTTCGATCTCCGGGAAGTCAGGCGCGACCAAGACAGCTCCCGCTTTCGTCCGCTTGGCGAGCCCGGCGTATTTTGGATTGGCTACGAAGGTGACGTGCCCCGGGCCAGCCTCTTCAATACCGGCTACGCCGGTAATCACAGAATCGGGCTTTCCGTGGCATTCCGCACCTAAACGCTGAGCAAGTTCCGCTAACTTCATGCCGCGATTGTACCTGTATCGGCGGTGGGAGCGGAGGGTCAGCCCTGAGCCGCAGGAAAGAGCTTCTCCTGTAATTCGCCCTCAGGCTTGGCCGCTGCAGCGGGCTTCTTCTTGGCCGCCCCTCCGATCACCGCGACAATCTCCAACTCGCTCAGAGACGTGCGGGGCAGCCACATCCGCTGCGTATTCCCCCGCGTATCGGGAGGCGTCAAAAAGAACCCGTCGGCATCCAGAAGACCGAGGTTATTCTCCGCCAATCCTTCCAGAGAATCCCCGTCCCGCAACTGCAACCGAAGCCAGAGCCCCTCACCGCGCGGCCGTCCCGAGAAGGTTTTGCGCAAAAGCCGTTCCGGGTTATCGATCTCCCCGGAATTAAAGTCCCGCACAAAACAGGCCCACTTCATTTCCCGAATGGGCAGCGTCAAGACCTTCCCGCCCATGTCCAGCATCTCCAGGACGCCTTGGTGCGTAAATCCCGACGCGGGAAGATAGCCGGAGACCCAATCCCGGGTAAATCTGCGAATCACGACTTTTTTCCGGCTCATGCTCATACAAGCTTATTGTCCTGCGCACGTCATTGTCGCATGCACAAAAACCAATTCGCAGCGAAAAGTGTGCAAACTGGTAGCCAAGTGGGTTCCCATATGTTAGAGTGTTGCTTTGTATAGCGCGACGCTTCGCCTCTAAACCATTGTAAATAATCAGGTTAATGATGGCTGGTGGGCGGGCAAAATCGCATTGGTTTCTTAGACTCTTCGCAGATTGTTAAGGCATGCCCGACTATATTTACCTCTTGGAAAATCGTCTCTCTCCCGCCCAAAAGAAAGCTATCCAACTAGTTCGCGACGCAGCCAGGGAAGCCGGAATGACGGTATTTCTTGCCGGCGGTGCTGTGCGCGACCTGACAACAGGATCTTCTGTACGCGACCTTGATTTAACAGTTCAGGGAAATGCCACTAAGCTCAAGAAATCATTGGAAAAACATGGCGCTAAACTGTGGGGGGAATACGAGCCTACCCGCACCCTCTTCTTCTGGTTTCCCGGCAGCGTGCGCGTCGAGGTTTCCAGTGCCCGGCGCGAAGAGTATCCCAAGCCCGGCAAACCGGTCTATCACTGGGCGCCGATTCTCGAGGATCTGCGGCGGCGCGACTTTACCGCCAATGCCATGGCGATCTCTCTCAACGAAGGGTCGTACGGCCTCCTGCTCGATCCGCTCAACGGAATGGCCGACATCGAGGCGCGCCACCTCCGTCTGGTAAGTAGCTATGGATTCATCGAAGATCCCTCCCGCCTCCTGCGGGCGACACGCCTGAAGACCCGGCTCGGCTGGGAGCTGGATGAGCGGACGCAAATCCGCTACGAGGATGCCAAGGGCGAGAACATGATCGATGCGATTCCGGCGCACCTGAAAGGGTACGAGCTCGAAGAGATCGGTCACGAGGAAGACGGGCTGCGCGCGCTGAAGGCTCTTGAGTCCGAGGGTTGGATGAAGCACATCTTTCCTGCCTGGACGGTTTCCAAGGCCGACGTTCACGCTCTCGACCACCTGCGCGAGTGCTACTACCAACTGCTGATCCAGGGCGTCCATCCGGACATCTCCGCCGCCCAGATGGAGCTGCTGACCGGGAAGATGCAGCCGAAAGACATTGCGGCTCTGAAGAAGACATTTCTCCGTCCCGGATTCGTCGAGCAGTGGAATCACCTGGAAGCGGAGGCAAAGGAATTCGCCAAGGTCTTCACCGGCAAGGAAGCAGCCACGCCTTCGGCCACCTGGAAGCTGCTGACCTCCTACCAGCCGGAAGCGATCTTGTGGCTGGCACACACCGGTAAGGGCGCGGCCATTCAGAATAAGTTCAAAAACTTCTTCACCGTCTGGCCGGAAGCGCGCCAGAAAGTTCCCGTCGCTCTGATGCAGGAAATGCGCATCACGCCGGAAATTGAGCGCTACGAGGAGTTGCTGCGCGAGCTCTT